>AMWB02028832.1_pt2 | contig 36595 bp, 30 predicted proteins | sample 200311 | NCBI WGS metagenome assembly AMWB02 (sample SAMN02737377, study PRJNA173069) | bioreactor metagenome | biome: anode biofilm in microbial fuel cells | place: USA: California | collected 2010-12-16
ATTTCAGGATCCATGGATTAGTTGTTCCTATTACCCAATTGCAAAAATTTGGAATAAATTTATCCATGGATGCTGAAACGAGTTCAGCATGACAAAACTGCTTAGCAAAGTGTATCTAGAAAAAAATCTAAGTTATATCTAGTTATCGAACTGGTGTTATTTTAACTCAGATAAATTCAATTTGCCGATTCCAGCAAGAACCTCAGGATCAATAGAACGTGTTCTTCTTATTGTGCGCAATTCGGGAACTTCGCCTGGAACAATTACAGCACCCGGAGTTGTTAATAAATGCGAACAATTTTCCATAATAAAAGATAAAATCCGCGCTCTGATTTCCCGCGATATTCCACGCTCATCACTGTGAATAAACTCGTATAACAGATGTCTGTCTAAATTAGACTGTTCCAATATTGCATCCAAAAATGAAGTTCCGGGATTTTGTGAAGCAATAATCAATAAGTCTTCCAGTTGATGATTTAATATTCCTACGTCTATATTCTGAGTTCTTAAAAATGTAAGAATTAAGCCATCTCGTGTACTGTTATTTATTAACAAATCAAAAGAGTTGTTCCCTGAAGGGTTAGCTCTTTCAAATTGTTCATCAACGCTTATTTGTTCGTAATATCTGTGATAAAAAGAATCAATAAGTTCGAAAAGATCGTCCGAATCATTTTGAACTAAGCATTTTACCAACAAAAATAAAACATATGAAAAGTGATCATAAAAGTCTTTATCTTTAGTAGCTATTATTTCAATAATTTCTAAATTTGCTCTAATAAAATTTAATTTGAGCTTACTGGAATTGGCCTGCGCCTTAATATTTCTTATTGCTAACTGGATTGGATTTAGGTGAAAATTATTTTCTTCAAAAAGATTAAAAAAATTGCCTATAAGAAGTCTTTCTACAAATAAAGGCTTTCCATAAATTGTGGCTAAGTGGAGTAATGAATTTCCTGTGTCATCAGTTCTGTAATCACGAATTAAATCTACGGGTAATCTTTCCAAGCAAGCAAGAAACTCGGCTTCTTGTTCCGGTGTGTTGGATTTGACGGAAATAATTTCCAGTATGGTTTTTAAATCATGCGCATGGTTGTCCATGGAATAAGTCAAAAAAGTACTCGAAATAAATAATCCGAATAAAAATGTAATTTTATTTAAAAATTTCATGAATCAAACTCCTAAATTTAAATATTATTGTGCAACCGGAATGAGAATGGGTTGTAACATCCAATCATTAAAATTCTCTGCCATATGCAAAATTCCATAAAATGTATCTTCGACCATTCCATGTTCAGTTGCAGTAGAGAATGTATAAATAGGTGTAAAACGACAAACCCTGATTTTCCATTCAGTACATTCGATGCTACTAGGATCTGTAAACTTTTCACAGACTACACTGTCTTCAAACCTATCCTGTTCTTTTTCGATAACTTCATACCATGGGATTGGTTGCAGTCCTAATTGGGTGATATATTTTTCCATTGAGGCATCAACATCTCGGGGGAACATTTTAAGTCCACAACCTGTGTGTTGGTGCCCCCGGAATATTACTTTAATTCCGGTACATTCGGGAGTTTGTAGACTTGGATTGGACGACATTACATTAGGGATATTTTTAATAAAGTCTAGTGCATCGCCTCTTGCAGAGACGTCTTGGACAATTTGGTTATTTTTTAAATAAAAATCTCCCCACGTAAATCCATTAATGAAGCTATTAAAACTACCGCCGCGGAATTCTAAGCCCTGTATACTTTCTGAATTAGAAAAAAACTCTTGAGGATTAAAATTTGGTTGCAATCCGCCATGACAGAATTGAGCCAATGTATCTTTATTTGTTCCAAGATATACAGCAAGCGGAAGTCTTTTATATAATTCACTAAATTGTAACAATAATTTGTTTCCATTTTCAATACCGTACTTGGCTTCAAGTTCTTTTTTAAATGCAGCTTCATTATTTTGAATATTCCATCCTCCATCTGAATTCATTGGATACGATTCATGATTACCTCTAATCAGAAATACTTTTTCCCAACATACTATTTTTAAACACATTAAAATGGCAAGAACTTCAGTGCCAAAAAGACCTCTGTCCGTATAATCGCCCAAAAAGACAAACTTGGTATTTTTTTTCATATTATGTAGGGCATGATGTAAAATTCTTATCAATGAATGTATACTTCCGTGAAGGTCGCCTATGATATTTACTGAGCTCTCCGGAGAAATAAATTGCTTTTGAAGATATGAAACATTGTTACTAACATTAACCCTGTTTTGTTCATCAAAAATTTGTATGCATTTATTTATTAATTCGTATAACTCTTCAAACGAAATTGTAGGTTGCTTGAGCTTAAATACATCGAGCAACATTGTGTTATGTGGGGGATTCGGAGCTTTTTGTTCTTCGTAGACACAAACATCTTTTGTTATTCGTTTTAATAATTGATGGAAGTATTTTGCATCAATTGTTAATTGAATTGGATTTTGTAATGGTGCTGACGGATGTACTGATGGTGCGGGTTGTGGGTCCGGGAGCACGGTTTCTGAAATCGTTAATCTTTCAATACCTGGTGTTATTACATATTCCGTTTGTGTGGCCGTATCGGTCTTCGAGCTTGATGCTGCTTCTGATTCGATTGGGGCTTGCAGTTCGTGCAATAAATAATTTTTCGCTAATTTAACACATCTTTGAACTGTTTGAATGTGCTCAAAATCATCATCTTGCGTGTAAAATTCGGGATTCCATTCTTGAAAAAGACGATTAGCTCTTACAACTACATCTTTTGGTGTAAACCCATCGCAAATACCTAAGACATGTTGTGAAAATTTAATCGGATTGGATGACTGAAAGTGTTCAATAGTTCTCGATATTAAAATATTCATGATATCGTTTTTTAATGAGGGAAAAGCTCGATATGCGGGGTGAGAGTTGATAATATCTGAATGAGTTGGCTGAATATCTGTAAGTTTGTTTTTTTGATACTCTGTTTCTTCAAATCGACAACGGTATTTGTCAACTCCGCTCATAATAATACAGTTTAGCATGTGTGTTTCAGAAATGTTTTGAAAAGTTCTCAGTTGGTCGAGAAAAATTTCTGTGCCTGAATGACCAAAATCATCAGACAATACATTGGTATGGCACTTGGTAACTGTAACTTTTTTAAAGTTATCATGAATAGATCCAATATCTATGCTGTTGAAAGCCTCTATAAAAGCTGCCCAGCCCTCTTCACCAGCGATTTCCACCTCAACAAACAGTCGATCTCCCGTGAAATTTTTCAATCTGAGTCTATGCCCAAAAACTACTTGAGCCAATGGTACGGTTTTTGACTTTTGTGCTTTGGGTTTTTCATCTGACATAGCCGAAAGTTCGACGATGTTGCTCAAAGCAAGCAAAAATATCGATTTAGTTACAAGATTTTTTAAAAGTTTCATGTGTTGTGTTTTTCCATACAAAATTGTTAATTATTCGATTGAAATCGGTTGTAGTAGCCAATTGCTAAAATTGTCTGTTGTTTGTAAAATTCCATAAAATGTTTTATTAGTTAATCCATGTTCTGTTGCAGTTGAAAATGTAAAGATTGGGATGTAATGATCAATTCTGATTTTCGTTTCATATACAAAACCTTCTCGATCTTTCATTACTACTTCGTTCCAGGGCATTGGTTCTAAACCCAATCCAGACTTGTTTTCATATTTATTCATGGATTCGTCAGTTGTTCGAGGAAACATTTTGAGTCCACAGCCTGAATGCTGGTGTCCACGAAAAATTGCTTTAACTCCGGTACACTCCGGGGCCTTTATGCTTGGGTCTGATGACATCACATTCGGAATATTTCTAATAAAATTCATACTCTGGCCTCTGCCTGATATATCTTGTATTATTTGGTTATTTTTTAAATAAAAATCCCCCCATACAAAACCATTGGTTTCACTATTGAAATTGCCATCGCCAAATTCCATCTTATGTATATTTTCCGAATTGGATAAAAACTCATTTGGATTAAAATTTGGCTGCAATCCGCCATGGCAGAATTGAGCCCATGTCTCTTGATTTGTGCCTAAATATACTGCAATAGGAAGACGATTATATAATTCTTTAAACTGTGATAGTAATCTAATTCCATTTTCAGGTCCATACTTGGCTTCCAGTTCTGTTCTAAAAGCTCCAATAGAAATTCCATATTCATTTTGTCCCCAGCCGCCATGCAAGTTCATTTCATAACTTTCATGGTTGCCTCTAATTAAAAACACGTGGTTCCAATTTTTTAGTTTTAAACACATTAAAAGAGCAAGAACCTCTGCTCCAAAAAGACCTCTATCTGAGTAGTCTCCCAAAAATACAAAATTGGAGGTACTTTTTTCCTGTGATAAAACGTCACATAAAATTTTTACTAAAGAGTAAATGCTTCCGTGTATATCTCCCACAATATAGACGTCACTTCCCGGTGGTATAATTTGTTTTTGAATATACGCATTGTGATCATCAACTCTAATTTTTATCTGTTCATCATAGTTTTGTATGCATTTTCCAATTAATGCGTATAATTCATCTGGCGATATTGCAGGATCTTCTACTTCAAATACGTCTAATAATAGTTGGTTGGCAGCAGGACTATACTGTTTTTGTTCTTCATATGAATAAATTTTATCTTTTACTCTATTTAACAAAATATGTAATGGATCTGCATGAAATAATGGATTTGCAGGAAGGTGTGTAGCTTGTGCAGCCTCTTGAGTTTCAGATTCTCTGCGATATTCTGTTGTAAAAACATATTCCGGTTGTTCATAGGTGCTGTTGAATCCTGATTGCGTTGCTGAGGCTGAAGGAGCCGCTGCAGCTGCATCAGTTTCAGTTTGAACGATGCCGTAAAGACAGTTGAATAAAAAAGTTTTTGCTGCTTTGATATATTCCTGAACTTTTTCAACGATTGTATAGTCTTCATCTTGAGAATAAAAACTAGGATTCCATTCCTGCATAAGTCTGTCTGCTCTGTTTTGAACATCATCAGATGCGAATATGCTGTCAATGCCTAAGACATACTGGTGAAATTTGAGCGGATCAAATTTTTGAAAAGCCTCCATATCCATGCCGCGAATGCACATACGTATTAATTCATTTTTGAATGCGGGGAAAGCTCGATATGCCGGATGATCTCCAATTCCTTGTGCTGATAAATTTATAAACGATGAAAGTACGTTTTTTTTGCAATCTGCGGGTTCAAAATGAACTTTGTATACGCCTGCCTTCTCGTCTAGAATGCAAAAGAGCATTTGAGTTGCTGGGATATCTAAAAATTGCTTAATTTGATCAATTGGGAGTTCAATTTTAAGTTCTGGGGTTTGATATATGGTGATTGTAATTCTAAAAAAATTGTCATGAATGGATCCGAGATCGATGCTATTTTCTTCTTCTACTATTCCTCCCCAGCAACTTCCATCCAATTTTTTTACATCAACTCCGATTTGTCTATCGGTACAGTTTTTTAGTCTCAGTCTATGGCCGAAAACTGACTGAACCGATGGGGTTGCTTCGGCTAATTGGAATAGGGTTTCTTGCTCCATGGCTGCAAGGCCAATGAAGCTTCCCAAAATAAATAAGAATAACGATTTTGTTATAAAATTTTTAAAAAACATACAATTTTCTCCATTCATAATAAATAATTGTATTTATTTATTATATTTTCTATTTGTAAAACAATATCTATTATAGTATTAAAATCAAATAGTATTGTCAAACGCGCTTCGCAAAGCGGAATACGAGTATAAATATAAAATTGCTTTAAACAAGGGAAAAATGACAAAAAATGGCGAATAAGCTGGTTTTATGTGCAAAAACCAGCTTATTTGTTTTTAAATTCGACCGATCGTATCAACTGGCTTGCCATTCGTAGCTACAAGCGAATGCACCTTTGCTTTTCGTATTTGATTTTTCTTTATGCCATATACAGACTGCGTTTTCGGAGTTGGGGATTAGGATAAATTGAAAATTGTTTTATATATATCAAGTAAGGGGGATATTTGGTGATAGATTTCACCCCTATTATTTTGAATTATATTGTTTATCCAATTTTTCAAAATAATACTTAGCGAGACTCCTATCTTGCTCACAATCTTTTCCTGTCGAATATTTCATCGCCAAGGAATAATTTAAATCAGAATTATTCGATTTTATATATTGTTTTTGTAAGTATCCAACTATGATTATTACTGGAAAAAATAAAGCCGTTGCTAAGAAAAGCCCTATGCCCCAAAGTGATGTATTATCAAATAATTCTCTACTAACTTCCTTTAAATACTGGTAGATCGACAAACAAAATGATATGCAAAATAAACGATACAATTCTATAAATAAAACGTTTAAAAATACAGAAATGGAAGAACAATTTAGAAACATAAATTCAGAAACAAACCATGGAAAATCAAGCCATAGTAAATGATGGTAAATATTGTAGTTTTGTGGCAGCAATAATATTGGAATTAAAAGAAACAAAATACCAAAAAATAAAAAAATCATAGAAAAAACAAAAGTTAGCGGCAAAAAATAAAAAAACATTTTAAATCCATTTACAATGGATGCGGTTGTTTTATTAGTATCAAAAAGAAAAAAGATGGCAAATGTTGTGATCAAGAAAAACGTTAACGCAAAACATGGAAGTAAAAAATCTGCCATCCAGAAAAAATTAAATCTTGGGTAGAATAATAAACAAACGGCAAATACAAGTGCATAAAACATTACAAGGCTAAATAAGCCAGCAGAAAATTTAACTACAATGAATTTTGGGGAAAACAGCATTTTTTTTAAAAGAAATTTATAATTGGTGTCCGTACCATTAAAAAAAACACTGAGGAATGTAATGAAAATAGTAAAAATTAGGAACAAAATAAAAACTATTTTATTTCTGAAGGATATTGCAAGATAAAGTGAAGTAAAAACCCACCAGAAATACTTAAATAAAACAAAAAGCGATTTTTTAAAATTTATTAGAGTATTTAGAAGTAATTTTTTTAAATTTTTCCATTTAAATAATTTACAAGAGAATTCTAAGCAATCCATACAGTTATTCATTAAAGAGAATCCTCATCTTTATAGTTAGTACTGCTAATTGAACATAATTTTTTATATATACTTGAAAACAACGATAGGTAAAATATGTAAATAAATGGAATTAGTATAACCATTAGAAGCCCTGCCATAATCATAGTTAGATTTCCTCCCGTAGCCATAGGCTTAAATAGGTGTATCAAAAAAACATTCATAAAAATGAATTTAAATCCAAGTGTTGCAAGCAAAAATATTGGAAAAAATTTAAAAATAAAATTAGCACCTTGTAATGCAGATTTTATAATGTTTCCATTTTTTAAAAATACTAATCCGCTAATTAAACCAACTGGTAAAAGAATGCATAAATGTAAAATACGTATCCTTGCTAGCTCAATAAGAAATATATAAAACGTTAATTGTCCCATCGCAGCAATATTTTGCATATTATAAAAGCAAATTGATATTACAACAAAACGTAAAATCAAAAATAAGCACATAAAAACAAAACCGACAGTAACCATTAGGATTAAATTAATCAATTTTGAAATAGTTGTTACACAAAACCACTTTAAGAAGGTGGAATTGCGCCACTTAAAGCTAATTTCATCTTGTGAATCAAGTAGCTGTTTTATGGCAGAAGTAAGAACGAATTCAAATGGTAAGATAAGCACAAATGCTACATATCCGCTAAATAAAGCTACTATTTTTACCATAAAAAATGATAATAAAATGTAAAAAAGCAGCAGCTTTTTTAAAAAAAGAGGCAATAATTTTTTATTCAGAAAAAATGTTTCAAAAAAAACATCCTTGAGATTTGTCCATGACAAAATCTTTAATGATAACATCCAATTTTTTGTTATTTTATTAAATGCCATAGAATTTCCTTCTTCTTTTAAAAAGTCGTTTCATTTATCACCAGGCTTAATTTCAAAATATGTGTGATGGCATGCCTTCATTCCCGTATGAGATCCATTTGCGAGAGGCAAATGTTTTTAGTGATTGTAAACTCCAAGAGACTAAATCTGATTCTTCCAAGAAAAGTATATCTGTAAATTTTGTTGGATCAATAATCTCTTTACAAAGCGCTTTTTCACAGGATTCTTTTATGTGTGCAAGATCTGGTGAAGCAAATAGTCCTTCGAAAAATAACTTGCATGCAACATTAAAATTTTCCATTTCTTCACCGCTTAGTCTATAAAAGACGGCGAGATCATGTCGTCTCTTAGCAAGAATACGCTTATAAGCAAATTTGCTAAACTCATGTTCATAATTATAATAATGTCCAAGTTTTTTCATGCAAGTAGTTGCACATATTTTAACCTCTCCCATCTCATATCCTTGTAAGAATAATGATGTTAGTAGAGCCAATACTCCATCCATAGTGTTATCATTCTGTTGAATAATCTGCTTTACTTTATCCAATGCTTCGTGCATATAATGTCCAGACTCAACAAGCGCTTGATAAAGTTCTAGTGCATCATCATCTTCAATAGTTTCGCTTTTGGCCAATGCAAATGTTTCTGCTAGCATATATCCTCGAGCAGCTAAAATACAACGTACTTTAAGTGCATCATCTCTAATGCTAGAATTTTCATCTGTTTCAGCCTGGTGCATGAAAGAAATTGCATCATATATACACGCATCTCCATATGCCAAGCCTACAAAAAGTTGACTTGCAGCACAACGTACGTCTTCATTATTGTCAGAAAAAGCTTGAGTTGCGGCCTGATATGCTTCATCAAGCCACTGCCCATTATATCCAACAATATATGCAAGAGCATTAAGCATGCACTCACGTTCTCGAGCATCATTAGATGACAGAGCTTGTTTCATAAGTTGTAAAAAGTCTTGCTTATGCGAATCATTATCAGCAATGTACATAAATAGATCGTGTAATTCAGTCATTGGTAATCTATAAAAATGATTCAAATGGTAAGAAAGTATTTTGATTGTATCGTCAATAAAATAGCCTTTATCTACCAGTGCTATTAAAACTTGAAATGCGGTTTCCATTATGTAGTGATTATTAAAAATCCCAAACATTCCATCATTACAATGTCTAAGGGTTTGTTCTACAGCAAGAAATGCTTCCTTGATAAAAAGATTTCTGTATACAAAACAGCGATATATTGTCAAAGCTTTATCAATCCTATACATGCTACCTGCATTTAATATTTCTTCTCGAGCCATTTTTTCAAGTTCTTGTGATCCAAATTCAGTATCTAACAGGCTGTCAACAAGCTCGACATATTCCTGAGCATCAATATAATTTTTCATTAGTTGAAGTAATTCTATTGCTTCAACGTAATAACAACCCTGTTTTACGCAACAGGTTGCAAGTTTCATCACAAAGTGCCGTGAAAGCGAAATATCAAATCTAATTCCAAATGACCCAAAACTAATGTTTTTCCACAGATCTTTATATCGATCTACTGTTGTTGAAATAATTTTTTTTGCTTCAGTTGCACCTACCCCTTTTTCAACAAGATTGGCAAGATTTTCCCAGGCATCAACATATTCCTGCTTCGAAAGATTCTGCATATTTTGAGATTCTATTATGCATAATGAATTATTTAAGATTTGAGTATCAGATGCTGCAAATGAATATGATCCCAAACAAACTAACATTAATATTGTTTTGTATAAATTATGAATTCTCAACATTACTACCCTTCATTATTTTAAAAATAAAACTTTGAATAACGATAATGGTAAAGACATTCATTGTCAAATTCATAAAGAATTTTGATTCGACTTTTATTATCCAGAGGGCTTTTTTGGCGTTGGGGATTAGTGTAGATAACAACTTATAAAACTGATACTATCGAACTTGAGAATGGAGGGGGAAAACATCGACTGGGACGTACAAAAACCATTTGATTTGTTCCTAAATTTGACCGATAGTATCAAATGGCGGTACTTAGTAGACGCATTCAGGAACGGTGAGATCACGTATGATTTTCCGCTACATCAGATTCAGACGGTAGTTTCAGAGCTAGAGGTTGTGGTGGATATTTAGTTAATTTAATATGATGCTCATATCATTATTTGACCAAAAGCGAACGTCAAAAAATGACATGAACATTCATAGGCGGGTTTGACCTTTAAAAAAATTCATTACAAACACAGATCTAGCGTTTGCTTTTATATCAAAAAATATTTGTATTTTAAGCCATTCATAGACGTTAGCGTCTAGTTGCAGTTTGTGATACTCTTACTAAACTTTTTAATGCGAAGGGCGAGATATTTTTTAAGGATATCTTGTGACTGATATAACATAACTATATCAATTGTTGGATTATCATCCAAATCGCAGTATTGGTCAAAGCTAGATATTTCCTTTTTACCGTGTACTATTTTATTACGTAAGGCATACAGATTAATAATTAATTTATAAATTTCTTCTTCTGCGGCAATATCAGCTGAAACCGAATTAGCTATTAATTCAGCCTTTTTTTCTTTTGCATAATTCTCTTGTCCCACTAAAGCATCAAACGCTGCAGTTATCCAAATGGGTAGAAAGTATTCTTCGTGTGAGCTTTTGCATTTGTAGTACCAATATGCGCCTAATTTTATCCGCATTTGATGCCCAGATGTGTTATCTTCTTTAGAAAATAAATTTGTCAGCGCTTTGTTTGCATAATCAAAGGGTGTTTCAGCTTTTTTGCAAGGCTCCATTTTCGAGATATCAAATTCCATTTGCGAAATATACTGATTATCCTCGATTGATTCACTCAGAGATTGAATATGTTGACCGTCTTTAGCGTGAGCTTTGTAAGTAAACTTTTGATGTAATTCTGCATAAGTAACTTTTTTAACTTTGTGAATAATATTTAAACATTCATACACACCAATGATTTGCTTCCAAATAAAGATTGGGTCGACGTTTATTTTTATTGTGCCGTAATTACTTACATACCCTTTTCCTTTTATCATTAACACTACATCATTCTTCTTAAGGTTTTGATTATTGGATGTCAAAAAGTGCAATATATTTTTAGATGCTTGATTGTCATATAAATTAATTAATGCATCATCAACACTTACTATTTCGATATTGTGAGCCAATTGAATTTTCTCAATTGGTATCTTACAACTAGGTAGCATCAAAATAAACTGATATTCAATCGGAATTGAATGCAGTAGTTCATACACTTGAGCGGCAATCGCAGCACAATTTACTTCTGGTATATTTTTAAGTGGAATTTCATTGTCTGTAGACTTTTTTTCGTCAAACTTAAATTTATTTAAAACTTCCTTAAAAGAAATATCCGTTATTGCCTGATTAACCACAGATTCTGTTATGATTTTCTTTTGAAAATGCGACGCTATTACGGTTAAATTTGACTTATCTCCTAGGTATCCCTGAGGCACGTAATCTTTGAAAGTAAAATCTTCTACTACTCTAACTAATAATTCAATGATTTGGTCTTTGGGTAAATTATTCATATTTTGCATGTGATTTACTCCTCGATGATTAAACTACTCATTCCAAAGCTTGGCAACAACTTCTTTAGTTTTTTGTTCATAAATTGCAATCAGTTTTTTTGTGGATTCTACCAACGCCCGTTCTGCTTCGATTTTTTCAACTATCTGTTTTTGGATGTCAATCGGTGGAAGATGAATTTCAAGTTTTGCGAGAAGTTGTGCATTGATATTTGACTGACTTACTCCATCTGTTTTCACCTGCTGAAAATATTGCTTTGCAGATTTTGCATTAAGGCAATAATTTAAATACTCGCCAATAAGTTTGTCTTTGCAATACAATATCCTTATCAGATAACCTGCAAATATAGCAGGTCTATCTCCGTGAAATATTGCCGTTTTGCCAACAAGCTCTGGGCTATTCGTTCTATTAAATAAAACATCTTTATCCTTCAAAAGATATTTTTCGAATTCTTCATCTGGAGTTGCATACTTCAAATCACTCCAGTCAATTTCACCATTTTGAATATTTCCCATTCTTAGGCATGGAATTTCTCCATCAAGTAAAGATTTTTTTGAGCTTCCATACTGAAAACCATCGCACACTTCCCCCAACCTTACCTTTTTCCACGCGGGATCAATATCAAATTTGGGTTTCCAGTTTTCAACCACTTGCCGGGTGCCGGCAATTATGCCAGCATATCCGTCGAGCTCTGCTACGATTTGTTTTTGGATTTCGATGGGTGGGAGGGGGATTTTGATTTTTTCTAAATCTTTTGGATAAACATGCGGCTGTCCTCCACCTGTTTGCAATTTGTAAATTTCACCCTGTAAGCCTTTAAATATTTGATAAATAAATTCGGTTTTAAGCTGAGAGTCATTTTTTACTTGAAGCGTAGAACAATCGGAAGCAAATATTGGAATGTCAAAATAATTGATAAATCCAGCATATGCCCCAGAAGCACTTACAGTAATCACCTTTCCAAATCTATTTGCTTTGTTGTGATAATACGCTGGTTTTTGACCACCAGCTACTACGGGGATGTTGCCGTCTTTTACATCTTTCTTTGTAATCGCTGAACCTTTTCTAATCTGGCACACCTCTCCCAGCGCTACCATCGGCCATTTTACATTGGTGTAATCAGTTGCTGCGCGATAGCGGTCGCCAGAAAGATTGTAATCACCAGATTCGGTGATTTTTGATTTTTCAACATATGTAGCAAGTTTTTCTTCTACTTTTTCGCCAACTTTCCATTTGCTCAAAATATCCAATGCTTGAGGTAGATCATTTTTGTTTATTAGTCTACGTTGTGCTCCAAGATCGAAGCCGTCATTTTCTATTTTTACAAACAAAATTTCGCTACTTTGTTTTGCCTGTTCTTTATCAAACAGTAAAATGCTGGTTTTTACGCCGCTGTATGGTTGAAATACTCCAGAAGGTAAGCTGACAACTGAATAAAGCCCATTTTCCAAAAGGTTCTTGCGTAATTGTTTGTGGGCGGTTCCTGATTGAAAAATAATTCCCTCCGGAACAATTATACCTGCGCGACCTTTGGGGCGTAGGTGGTTCATAATGTAATCTACGAATAGGACTTCCGAGCGGTTTGACGGAACACTGAACTTACCGTGCGGTCTTATGCCACCTTTTGGAGACATGAACGGTGGATTGGCAAGAATAACATCAAATTTATCATTCCAGCGTTCATCACTTGAAAGTGTGTCGTAATTGTAAATTTGGGGATTTTTGAATTGATGCAGATACATGTTAACTTGAGCGATACGTACCATGCTTGGATCTATGTCATATCCCTCAAAATTATTCATGAGTTTTTTACGTTCATCAGGAGTAAGCGATTGCTTTTTTTTGTCTTGATCATGATTGCTATCATGCTGCTCAGAAATATGTTTGTATGAGCTAACTAAAAAACCACCGGTACCACATGCCGGATCAAGTACCCTATCATCTTTGGTTGGATTTATTACATCAACAATAAAATCAATTATATGACGTGGTGTGCGAAATTGTCCGGCATCGCCTTGGCTGGACATGATAGAAAGTAAATACTCATAAGCATTTCCAAGTTCTTCCGGATGTGAGTAATCAAGGTGAGTAATTTCTTTGAGAAATAGGCCAAGTGTTTCCGGTGAGCGGTATGGCAAAAAAGCGGACTTGAAAATATTACGAAAAAGTTCGGGTAATTGTTTGGCTTCCGAAAATTTTGTAAGTGCCTCTGAGTACAAAATCATACGCTCCTGATTGCCTATTCGCGTGTCCATGACGCGCGTCCATGCATAACGTTCTAAGTCATCTACAAAAAACGATGGGTTGCCACCGAGTTTGATGGCTTCTTGATCCATGTCATCCATAAACTTGTAAATCAGTGCGTTTGTTATTTGAGCAATTTGATCAGTTGGATTTGGAACGACTCCGACAAGTACTTGTCGGGCGGCGTCAATGTGGCGTTTTGTTTCGGTATTCATCATATTTTTTATAATTTCGTTAAGTGTTGTGCGTAATCATTTACATACTGCGGAACAATTGTTCTGTATTCGTTTAACTTTTGAAAATCTTTGAAATCGAAAGTTTTGCAAAGGTCAAATGCTGCAAATTGTTTGTGTTTCATAATATCACGTACTTCTGTATCTACTATATAGGCCTTGAAGAATTTTTTAATTAGTCCGTAGCTGTCTGGTTCAACTTTATAAATAGTTACAAATTTTTCCCATTCTGATTCCAAAAGTTCGTCTTTTGTTTCAAATTTTTCTTTATCTCCAAAAGCTACCTGCAAAAACTCTTTGATGGTAATGTTACGATCAATATTGAAAATTTTGCGGATTTTGTCCAGGTTTAAGAAATGTTTTGCTTTATCAAAAATATTTTTCTTTACAAAATCTTCTGCTGCTTCGGTATCTCCATTTTCCCAGATGTTTTTGAGCTCTTCATGGCTCAAGACATCTTCTTTAACTACACGATGGAAACCTTCGCGGTCGATGCGCATACCGTCTGCACCTACTGTCTTTTCTGATATTGAGACTAGGGCATCCGATTCATTGATATCAATTGGGCCTTTGAAAGTCTTATTACCATTTTCGTCTATAAATTCATCTTGGGGTGTTTCTGTTCCCAATAAAATTTCGGTTTTAGAAATTCGCAGTGGTATTTTTTCGTTATAATTAAATTCATGTTCAAAGTATTCACATGAAGCAAAGAAATCAAAAAGCTTGAATTGATCTTTAGCAATTTTAATTGTCTCGCTGTTTCCATTGTCATATTCAAAAGTCCATTTTCTTGTCCCTCGCCCTTTCATCTGAACAAAATCGGATGGGCTGAATATTGGACGCATGAGTGCGATATTAAGTAAATCTTGGCAATCATAACCGGTTGTCATCATGTTTACAGTTACTACAACACGAGTTTTGCTTGTCTCATATCCTTCTGGTTGTTTTGCTTGCCCACTAAGTTTATGGTTGGCAAAGTTGGTAGTCATTTGTTGGGCGTTTTGAATTTGAGAGGTCACTTGCATTGCAAAATCAGACTCATTATATTGTTTTGGCCATTTTTCAAAGGCAAGTTTATTAAGTATATTTGTGATACGTGCTGCGTGACGCTGAGTTCTACAAAAGACAATTGATTTTCCAAAAAGTGAAACTCCACATTCTTTTGCTACCGGATCAAGTAGTCCGTTGTCTAAAAATGCCTTACACATAGCGATGTTGGTTTCTTCGTTGAAAAATTTTTTCTCAAAATCACTTTTATTAAATACTTCATCAACGCGGTCACCTTCTTCGGTTGTAGCGTGAACAGCATATCCTTGTTCAGAAAGAAGTTGGGTAGTAATCTCGGTGCGCGCATCGGTAACAGTCGGCTGTATGAGATAGCCATCATTTTTACCTCTAATTAAGTCATAAGAAAAGGTTGGTTGTCCCGGTTCGCATCCAAACGTTTTGTATGTATCAAGGAATAAACGATGCTCGTATTCTCTCTGGGTATCAGCATTTTCAGGATCAATATTTTTAAGATAATTTTTCGGTGTTGCAGTTAAGCCAAGTTTATAGCCTACAAAATATTCAAAAACCGCTCGACTATCACCGCCAATTGAGCGGTGCGCTTCGTCAGAAATTACAAATTCAAAGTCAGTCGGTGAAAAAAGTTTTTTATATTTATCTCCGGCTAGGAATGTTTGTATTGTAGATATGACTATACTAGCATTTTGCCATGAATCAGTATTATCTTTGTAAATCACACTTATAAAATCTTCACCAAGCGATAGCTTAAAATCTTTTTTCGCCTGATTTTCAAGTTCTATTCGATCAACAAGAAAAAGTACTCTGCGAGCATTTCCGGATTTAAGAAAAAGTTTAATAACTGCCGCAGATACGAGCGTTTTACCTGTACCGGTTGCCATTTCGAATAAGAATCGTTTTTTGCCATTCTTAGCAGACGCCTGAAGTGCTTTTATTGCATCTACTTGGTAGGGACGAAGTTGTTTGAGATTATTTTTTTTCAAAAAATCTGCTCGCGTAGATTCATTATGAAATGCAGGATCTTTGGAAAATCGTGGCATTTGCGACTCTATTATGTAGTTTTCATCGACAACTGTTTGCGCGAGCTCTTGCGAGTTAGGCATGTATTGTTCGTGTTGAGTAATTGAATCTTGAGTTGGAAAGCGTGTAATTTCATAAGGATTGCCATGTGCCGTATCCCAGAAGTAATGAGAGTTTCCATTTGATAGAATTGCAAATCGAGCTCCAATGTTTTGCGCATAGTTTCGAGCTTGTTCTTTAGCTGAAAGTGGATCGATTGATTCTCTTTTTGCTTCAACAACAACGAGAGCTCGACCATTTTTATCAAGCAAAAGATAATCCATACGTCCATGACTGGATTCGTTTTCAGAATCGTTGTCATGTTTTGGATATTTTATCCCTGACTCAAGTTGAATGTTAGCTTTGCCTTTTTCGCTATCTTCAAAACGCCAGCCGGCTTGCTTGAGAAGGGCGTCTATTTTTATGCGGGATTGTGCTTCGTTAAAATTTTCCATTTTTATCTTCTTTGAAAAAACTGTTATAACCTATAATCCATTTAACTCTTTATTCGAACCTTTCTGCATGTTCTGTATGAACAGGAATTACCACTTGCGGATTGATTTCTTTTATCATGTTTCTAATTTCATTTCCTGAAGCATGTCCTGATGCATGTGCAAAAAATTCTTGAATATTAAAATGCTTTAACCAATTTTTCTTACGCTCCTCATCAAGCTCCATTTCTTCACAAAATGGTTCACAAGAAGATTTTATCCAGATGGCGTCTTTGGGTTGAATATCCGTAAGTTGATTAATTTCATACATGCTCATTGTGACAACATAATTTTGTGGATTCTTGCAGAGCTCTTCATACGTAATACGATTATTTCGGAAAATATAATCTCTTTCCCAAGTAACATAATCTTGCTCTATTTGTTTTTGATCTGCTCCTGGTTTATCAATAAGCCCCCAGCTTTTTTTAGGAATAAGAATTTGTACATCATCCAAGCTAAATGGACATAAGTCGCCAAGCGCATCAATGAGATAAGCAAGTTTAAGGTTTACAACAAATTTTCGATTATTAGCTATGGCCGCTTGGTATATTGTATTTGTTCTATCTAAATCTCGTATTGGAAATTCGACAAAAACAAGATTTTTGGTCTTTTCGATAAGCTTTGTAATCTCTTGTTTTACTGCATGTTCACTATGTATCTGTTCTTGATCTATTCTTGTACCTTCTACAAGCAACCATGTTGGTTTAACAGATCTAGCTTTTTCTACAAAGTTTTTGCTTAATTCTCCATGAGATCCATGAAAGCGAATATCTCCCGTATAAACTAGATTTCCTTCATCACTGTAAATAATGAAACCGCAAGCACCCGGTAAAGAATGATCAACAGGAACCATTTCAATTTCTAAAGAACCTATTTTTATTTTTGTATTGGGCTGCATTAAATTATAATTTCTAGAATGTACATAATCATCATGCTTACGATCTATCCTGCTTTTCTCTCCTTTTTTATTTATATAAAAAGAAAATGTTTCACATGTTGTGATAAGGTCGGAGCAAGTGTTGCTTCCAGTTTTTTCTAGAGCTTGCAAAATTATTTTTGTAGCTTGAGTACAAAATATAGGGATGTCATGTCTAAGAAAGTGAATGTACTGAGCATGATCAGCGTGAGCATGGGATAACAAGACTGCATCAACGGATCTTTCTTCTTCAGGGCGATCCATATGTTTTAAATAATCCGTGCGGTAAATTCCTTTGATATCAGGCAAAAGCCCTAATTCAAAAAAGTCGCTAAGAGCAGCACATTTTCGTGGTTGAAGAAATTCTGAAAAGAAATTTGCGGCTTGCCCGAAACTCATTCCAAAGTCCAATAAAATTCTTGTTCCCTTGTGTTCCACAAGTATTTTATTTCCACCAATTTCGTTCTTGCCGCCAAGTACTTCGATATTCATGTGCTTTTGCCCCCATTTGATATTTTGAAACACAAAATTTATTTTCTAGCCAAATATTCTCTGTTTAATTGATCAATAGCTTCTTGTGTTATATCGTATGCTGGATCAATGTATGCACGATACTCATTAAGATAATTGTCATACGGAATTATAGCTGCAGCTCCAAACCGATTTGCAATTGAAGCAAACACTGCAGGAATTTTTTTGTTATTTAGTTCTTTTAAAGCTTTAAGGCGTGTTGCTTCATTCGATATTTTCTGTATATCTGAAAACGCCAAAACGTTTTTTAAAAATTTAGCCAGATCATAGAATAAAACTGGCTTGGCTTGAAGTTCAGTTGGTGCATCCAAAAGCTGTTGCAATTCAAATCTCTCAGGCTTGCGAGATTTGTAAGGCTTTGCTGCAAAAGATACTCCAACCATCGATGTCATTAATACAAAAAGGATAATGCGAAGTTTCATGATATAACCCCCAATAAATTACTAAAAATTCTTAACCTAAATCTAGCTTGCATGATCTGGCCGTCTTTAACAAATGGGGTGGGGGTAAAAAGGGGGGATTAATTACAAATGAAATAATTGCGTTTTACGGGGTGTGATTTGGATTTGAAATTGTAATAAAATTAAATAAATTGTGGCTTTTTCAAGCTTTTCCACTTCATTCTTATGTAATTCAATTTACATTAACTTGATTTTTAAAGCGTGTTATGTAATTCTATTTACATAACGTATCATGAAGGAATGCTTTATGTAATTTAAATTAAATAAGGAAAGATATGAAACGAAGTGGACTTTTTATAACCCAACCAACAAATTACAAAGCCTTCATTCCCTCAAATCTTCCTCCAAATCCGTCTATTAATATAGATACAGAAATGCAAGAATTATTGCAAGACGCAACAATGTTACTTGCAAGACTTGATGGAATAGCTTACACCTTACCAAATTCGGAAATATTTATAGCGATGTATGTAAAAAAAGAAGCTTTGCTAAGCTCGCAGATTGAAGGAACACAAGCATCGCTTGAAGATATTTTTGAATTTGAACGTGGCACAAAACCTGAAAATATCAATGACGTCTGTGAGGTAATAAATTACATAAAAGCGTTAGATTTTGGAATTAAACGTTTAGATGAAATTCCAATGTCTTTAAAATTAATCAAAGAATTACATACTATTCTTTTACAAAAAACACGTGGTGCTAATAAAACTCCCGGTGAATTCAAAAAAACACAAAACTGGATTGGATCTGCAGGTTGCAATTTAAATACCGCAGCCTTCGTACCGCCACCACCAAAAGAAGCTTTTGATGCTATGGGACAATTAGAAAAATATATGCATAAACAATCTCATTTACCTATCTTAATTGATTGCGCACTTATCCACTATCAATTTGAGACTATTCACCCATTTTTGGATGGAAATGGCAGAGTCGGAAGGTTACTGATTACATTTTATTTGTACTGGAAAGATATTCTGAAGAAGCCTTTGCTGTATATGAGTTATTATTTAAAAAAGAACCGACAAGAATATTATGACAGACTTACACTAGTCAGAAAAAATGATGATTATGAGCAATGGATAAAATTCTTCTTAAAAGGAATTATAGAAATATCACAATCCGCAATTGAAAATACACGCAGAATATTGGATCTAAAAGATCAACATCAAAAAATTATTTTAAAACATAAAGCTCCTACCCTTACAAAAATTATGCTTTTAAATAAACTTTTCCATACCCCAATAATAAGTGTTAATGACATTCAAAAGGAATTTAAAATTACTCATCAATCGGCATCCAAACTCATAAGTAGTTTTGAACAGCTTGGAATTTTAAAAGAAATTACAGGGAAAAAGCGTGGCCGTAAGTTTGCTTATAATAAATATTTAGAAATTCTTTCAGAAGGAACAAAACCACTTTGACAAACAACTATAAACTTTTTGATTACAACAATCTTTTTCTTGTCTTTAATAATAGGGCGTTTATTTATGCGAACCACAGAATATGTTGATTATATTGTTGATATGCTATCGCCTCTCAAGAATATTGGGATTAATAAAATGTTCAGCGGATATGGTTTATATAGCGATAAAACTTTCTTTGCGCTTATCTTGAGTGATATTTTGTATTTTAAAGTTAGTGATCGTGACAAGCCGATTTACAAATCGTGTGATTCGCAACCTTTTTCTTACACCAAAAAAACCGGAAAGCAAATTACATTGAGTTATTTGCAGGTTCCTGCAGATATCATTGAAAATCAAAACAAGCTTATCGTTTGGGCTGAAAGAGCTTTAAATGCGGCGGAGCAGTCACGTCGGCGAGTATAATGAGCCCATAGTTTTTAACCAGTATTGATGATTGGGGATAAGTTTTCTGTAGAACTTAAAAATCTAGAGTGGAGAGAGTAGGGAAAGCCCCTGTTTGGCTCGCGATTAAAAACTTTTATTTGATTGATATTTGAACTTGAAGTCCCATGGCATCAATCAATGAAGTAATGCTGCTCCAACGAGGATTGCCTTTTTTGGATAACATTCTATAGAAACTTTGTCTGCTGATATGTGCTTTTTTTGTAAGAGCTGAAACATCTCCGCCTTGTGCGTCTAAAACATCTTTGAGTGCAATTAAAAACACATTTTGATCTTCATCTTGCAATGCTTCATTTAAATAAGCCATGGCAAGTTTGGGATCTTTAAGCCGATGTTTTAATAATTCATTATAGTTTGCGTATGTTCGTTTTTTAGCCATGTTTTTGTTCCTTGAAATCAAGCCAATATCGCTTTGCTTTTGCTATATCGCGTTCCTGGCTTCCCTTATTTCCCCCAACTAAAAGTACAATTATAGTTGAACCGCTCTTTCCGTAATAGATTCTATAGCCAGCGCCATAATCTATACGAAGTTCGTAAACACCATCACCACCTTTAATTTGTTTACAGTCGCCAAAATTTCCACCTCGTACTCTAGCAAGACGTGTTAAAACAACAGACTCGGTCTTTGTATCTAGCTTTTCTTGCCATTCGGCAAATGGTTGCTTACCTGTATGAGTGGTATAAAGAATAATATCTACGATCTTCATTTGTTAAGTGTAACATATAGGCGACACATTTGCAATTATAAACTATTTTTAAATCTTTTTACTTCGCTCAAATATAATAGAATTGCTCCATGATATTTTGAAGATATGTAGCATTGATGAAAGTGCGCATACAAAAATTATTTACGAGTTTTGAAGTGGAAGAAAAACGCCAACTTATAAAACTGATACTATCGAACTTGAGAATGGAGGGGGAAGAAACAGAGTAAAAATTTACCGCCTACGCAACCTTTATCTATAAAACAGGAAGAATGCGCCCTTATGCTGTGTCGGACTACTTCGGGCAGTCTTCGCTTTCAATTTTCTATATCTGGGCGTGTTTAACAAATGGGGTGGGGGTAAAATAGGGTGATTAATTACAAATGAAATAATTGAGGCATTACAGATCTTGTTTGGCTTCAAAATTGCAATAAAAATAAGCTCTAGAGCCACTTTTATACCATTTTGACAAACTCTTATGCAAAAGTAGGTGATTATGCTAGATTTAGCATAATCATTCAGGAGAGGAGAATATGAAATTGAAACGATTAATATGGGTGGGCTCAAGTAAGAGTGATCTTCTTGAATTTCCAGAAGAAGTTAAGCACAGTATGGGTTTTGGCCTTTATCTTGCACAAATGGGTGAGAAGTCGGTACATAGTAAAGTATTGAAAGGGTTTGGTGGCGCTGGAGTGATAGAAATTAAAGAAAGCGATGATTCTGGAACATTTCGAGTAGTTTATACGGTAAAAATTTCGAATTTTGTTTTTGTACTTCACGCATTTCAGAAAAAATCAAAACAAGGTATTAAAACTCCGAAGCAAGAAATCGACTTGATTAACAAAAGGCTTAAAGATGCCCAAGAAATATATAAGGATTTAGCTCATGAAGAAAAAATTTGAAGAGAGCAGCGGAAACGTATTTGCAGACTTAAATATTCCAAACCATGAAGAAGCGTTGGCTAAAGCGGAATTGGCAAGACAAATTAACTGCGTTATTAAAAAGAAAAAACTTACTCAACAACAAGCAGCTTTAGTACTTGGCATAGATCAACCTAAGATTTCAGCTTTGGCAAGTGGAAGACTTTCTGGATTTTCGCTTGAAAGACTTTTTAGATTTCTAAATGAACTTGGCCAGGATATAAGTATTAATATAAAGCCTAAAGCACGTTCGCGTAAAAAAGGCTCGCTTAGTATTAGCACTACTGATACAACCCACAATTATATTCGCGGATGAAAACACAAACTTCTTCTTGCATTTAATTCAAGATTGCAGATATTTAAGCGCGAGTAGTAAAGGAAAAGATTTGGTAGCTGAAAAGATTGGATAAAGAAGACAAAAACGAAGCCCGCCCTGGCCTAAAAACCGGGAGTGGCTTTATTTTTTACCACATATCTGAAGCCAACATATGTAGGATTTTTGCTAAAACTGTCGATTTTATCGAATCCAAGATTTTCATATACCTTTTGAGCTGATATATTCCAAATTCTTGTGTCAAGAATGATGTGTGTTGTTTCAGGCATTATTTTTAAAATAGAAAACACCAGAGCCCTTGCCAGACCTTGTTTTTGGGCCTCAGGGGCAACGGCCAATATATCCAAATAAACATACCCTTGTGGTAATTCTGGATGCGCACAAATAAATAATGCCCACCCCAAAACATTCTGCGTATCTTTATTTTTGGTAATAACAATTATGGGCTTGCTGGCTGAAAACTTGGTCCATAGGCATTCATATTCTTGTTTCCATCCTTGCAGGGTGGCTTCAAGTCGTTTGTTTCTATCGTTGCAACAATGAAGAGCAATATATGCATCCATATCTGCCCTTGCTTCCTTGGGAAGTTTTTCAATGTGCTTGGCATATTTTGGTCTGACATGAAATTTATCATCAAGCATAAAATCTCTTACCTCATCGGCAAAGGCCTCCGCAGTAACCGGCAAAGTTTGCTTGGCTAAACGGGAAAATGTTTCGTAGTTATCTACCTTATGCCATTCCAAAGTTACTGGAGCATTGTCAAAGATTATTGGTTCGCCTTTTTTATCAAGCGTGTCCAAAACACCAGACTTCGACTGCTTTAATGCATTCATAAAGATCTTTCTTTTTATTAATTAATGTCTTTCTTAAACGCTTACAGATTCATATGTATTGACATCCTTTAACGCACGATTTTCAGTTTGCCAAGTTGGTTAGGATAATCAAGTCTATTGGATTTAAGGCAACAACTCACAACTTTTTCCTTGCCTTTAATTCCATATTGCCTATAATCTCCTATTGAATGTAGTAAATTGAGGTAATGATTCAACAGGAGAGTACAGTGAAAATATTTAATCTTATCGGGTGCCGGCATGCCCTAGGGTGTTTATCACCTAGCGGCTGGCTCACTTACAATCGAAGGCAATTGCATTTCTGTGACAACAGAATATCGCAATTATTCAGTAAGTAACCGTCACACAATTCTCGATTTTTAGTTCCAGAAAATAAATAATAGATCCTAAATCAAGTTTAGGATGACAAAAAGCTGACTAACGTCAGTACGGGGATACAAAAAGTATCGCCCAAGAGGTTTTATGGTTATCAAGAAAACTCTTCCAAGAGCTCCTGTGGTTTTGTCTGCTGAAGAACGTCGTCGAGTTGTTCAGTTCGTTGGGATACTTGTAGAAGTTGATCAGCGAGTCAGCGCACGACATGTTGAAAGTCGACACGTCAGTGCCAACAAACGAAAAGCTTCAGAAGAAAAGAAAACACGGTTAAAACAGAAACAAAAGAATAAGGTTCGCAATATATGCGAGCCTTGTTCTTTTTCAAACTCTTTCAAATTTGTGCCGGAAGCGAACAAAGATTTTAATAGCTTGTTTCTGTTTATTTGATATTTACGTTTTTAATTTACGGTTTTAACGTAATCTTTTTAGTGCGTTTTTTTGATATTCAATTTTTAAGAATTTGTTAATCTTGAAACATTTCAATGGCCAGTTACATAGAATTGCTTACACATGTAAAAATATTTTATACAGAAATAATTCGGTGAATCAATGATTGGAGAGGCTTAACATGTATAAAGATTATGTAAAAAATTTATTATTATTGTGTTTAGATGAAAAAGATACATTTCAAACAAAGTCTATTACGGGGTTTACATGCGATTGTCCTACAGCAATTTATAATAATCGAGTTATCGTTGGCAAAAATTTTGATCCCGCCGAATTAATTTACGTTAAAAAATATCACCCCGAAAATCCGTATACCCTATGGGTTGACTCACAAGACATCGATAGTAAAAACAAATTGCAATCGGATGCCTTTACCTTCTGTATTACTTGGCCTGGAATGATGCTTGATTTAAATATTCTGGTGCCTTGTGTTTATGATAGCCATATTTCCATTCGCCGTATTATGTCGGATGATGAAATTCTTACAATGTGGGTTCCTCTTGTTGTTAAGGAATACAGTCCGCAAGCAAGTGAGGACGATTTTAAAAAATATCTTCAGGATTGGCATACGTTTTTTAAATATCTAAGAAATTCGAATTCATATGGGCGCATGCATTTTCTCTTGGGATATTGGGATGGAGTTCCTGTATCAACAGGTTTATTTATTGTTAAGGATGATGTAGTTTACATTCATTGGATTGGCTCATTGACTGAGTTTAGACATAAGGGCCTGGGCTTTGCGATAACAAGCTTACCACTTCGTGATTTCAAAAAAAATGGCATCAAGAAAGCATTTCTATTTGCTTCTGTTATGGGCAAGCCGCTTTATGAAAAGATTGGTTTTACAACTATTGGGCAAGTTGATGTGTATAAAACAAAAGAATGACCTAAAGAATTTTTCAACAAATTTAAAGGGTTTTATAGCCAAGTCTGTTAAATTTTAAAGATTTTTTATCGAGATTCCCATGATAGACACCATAGTATTAACATTCACTAGCAATATGTATCGCATCACAGAACCTGATAAGTTCAGGCCGTCTGCGCATTGGATTGAAAATCCGTTATTTATAAATCGTGATATTCGATCAAAGCAAAATACAACCAAAAAAGAGCTGAGTCGTGGGATTTATAAACCATGCCTTACGTTGTCCAATTGCATCATCCCTAGCGGGCATCGTGATATTATGCTCAAAGTTGAGTTGTCATTGCCCAAATTATTGTTCGGTAATAATTTTCAAGAATTGCAGTATAAAGATTTTTCACTAATCACAAAAAAGTTGGTGGGAAAATTAGAGCGCATGGGTGTTCAGATTGACGAAAATGTGCTTGCAAATGCGCATGTTTCTGCAATTCATTATTCAAAAAATATTGTGTTGAAAGACGGCTCAACGCCGTTTCATTACATTCAAAAAATTAAAGAATCAAATGTTGCTGTATCGCTTGATACGAATCAGACCGATTATCGTAATGACGGTTTGAGTTACAAGTGGCACTGCAATTCTTACGAAGTTATTTTTTACGATAAAATCAAAGAACTTAAAAAGGCTAAGCAGAGCAGCAAAAGGACGATTGAAAAAGATGGGGCATTGCAAATCAAACTTTTAGATCGATTAACTCGCAGAAGAAAATTTGAGATCTTGCGCATGGAGGTGCGGCTGAACAGACGACAAAAAATTAAGCAGCTTTTTGCAAAGCTTGGTATCAAACCAGATTTGACGTTTAAGAGTTTATTCAAGCCTGCAATTTCTAAAAAAGTTTTGTTGCACTATCTTGATGAGCTGGAAAGCAAGCGGCCGATTTTACTTGATTTTAAAGCTAAAAATGATGAGGAGCTTCTTGTTGCTTTGCGTATTAATAATCCGGATCTTAGTGCGAGAAAAATCTTGCAAATGTTTGGGCTTAAAAAAGCCATGGAATTTATGACGTCGCGTGAGTTGCGGGTGTTGTTTGCACGTTATAACTTCAGAAGTTTGCAGCGAATTATGGTTGATGCCAAGCAAATAAAATTGCCTAGAGCAGATAGCCCGCTTGGAGTTATTCGTGAGCAGATTATAAAATTTAAGTCTTGTAGGATTTAGTGAAGTGTCGCAATCATTTCGCAATCGTGTCGTAATAATGTCGTAATCGTGTCGCAATCATTTCGCAATTCTAATTGGTTAAGCTCCAGATCGTGGATTTTGTTCTTCCTGTAGATTTTATTAATAACATCTTTTTAAGTTTTGCAAGTTCTCGTTGCATCATTCTGTCTGATAGCTTCGTACTCATTTTGTCGATGATTTGCGGCATTTTAAGTGGTCCGTGCTTCAAAATATCCAAGATCTCTTTTTGTCGAGTGGTTAGCGTGGCAGAAGGAACTTGCTGTGCTTCACTGGTAGATCTGACTGATCGGATTGATTTTTTAAGTGGGAATGTTACCGAAAAGCTGCCGCCAATTTCTTCGTATTTTGGGGGTGGATTGCCTGCTCTTTTGCAATCTTGAATCATATCAAGAGTACCGCGGCCCCATTTTTCAATTTTTCCGCATAAATAGAATACATGTGCGATAAGTGGATTTCGCGCAACTGATGGGTGTTCTTTTGATAGTTGTGTTAAAAGAACGCCTTTGGGTAAAGATCCAATATTAGAAATGTTTATGCGGTCATCATAAACCGCAATATCTATTGAGCCTCCTGCGTGGCTATAATCACGATGAACCAAGGCATTGGTGATTGCTTCTCGTAAAACATTATAGGGTATGGCTGGTTCTTCAACGCGTTTAGGGTTGCCGGGTTCTATTCGGGCTTCTACAGGCAAACTAAAGGATAGAAAATCGATTGCCTTATCGTATAGATCAAATGCATTTGCATTAAACATTTTGGTATCTAAGAATTTGGTTTTATCAGTTCCGGCAAAACGTGCAAGCTTAATGCTGGATTGCATAAATTGTTTTTGTTCGTTTTTACAAAACAAAATTACTGCAGCGTTTGTGAGCTTTTCATTTGCCATCAATTTAAATTTTTTGAGAAGACCCTGGATGCTTGCTTTCATAGCAATTTCAGGAAGTCTTTTTTCAGCAACTGCCAGACGAGCAACTTCTCTGATTCGATTGTGATCAAGATCGCTCAATTTACACGAAGAGCTTGTTAATCCTTCCCATAATGTAGGATTATTTTGGTTGTGCAAATACATATATTCTTCTTTTGCCATTCTTCCAGTTGTTGATTGATTACGGATAAATGCTCGACCATCATAGGTGTATGGTGCTTTCTCGCCAGGGGTTACCAGCAGGACAATGGCTTGGTGATTACCTGTAACTTTTACGTATTGAACATCAACTTTTGCATGTGGTTCTATTTTGCTTAATTCTACAGCAATCTCTTTTCGCGTTTTGTCTGTAACTTCTTGTCCAATGATTTGGCCATTATCTTTGACGCCAAAAATAACTGTGCCTCCCGTTTCGCTATTCAAAAAAGCACAGACTGTTTTCATGGCTCCATCAAGTGATCCTGTTGAAGTTTTGAATTCTAATATTTCTGATTCGCCATGCTTAACAATTGTTTTTAATTGCGACATTTTCATTATAGTTCCCTTTTTTTATTTCAAACCACTTGCTTGTATAGCGTAATGGATGATCGACTCTCATTGCAAGCTAATTTTTACCTGTATGGCTTAAAAGGATCTTTTTACTTTACTCAAATGTGCTACAATGGCTTGCATAAATTATTCATTCTTAAAAAAAGAGAGTCAACTATGAAAGCCATTCTTATTGCGCGTGTAAGCACCGAAGAACAGCGAGATGCGGGCAACTCATTGCCTGCGCAAGTTGCACGTCTTGAGAGATATTGTCAAAATAAAAACTTTGATATTTTAAAGATATGTAGCTTTGATGAAAGTGCATACACCAATGACCGTTCTGAATTTGATCGTATTATCGATTTTATTTTAGGACAGGAAGAAAAAGTCGTAGTTTGTTGCGATAAGGTCGATCGACTTTCGCGCAATGTGTTTGATAAACGCATTTCTGTGTTATATGAAAGAGCTTTGGGCGATCAGATAGAATTACATTTTGTTTCTGATGGGCAGGTTATTAATAGTCGAATCTCAGCAGTAGAAAAATTTCAATTCAGTATAAGCCTAGGGTTGGCAAAATATTATTCTGATGCCATCAGTGATAATGTGAGACGAGCTATGGAACAAAAATTACGAAAAGGCGAGTGGCTAGCCAAGGCTCCATTCGGTTATAAAAACATAACAAAAGATGACGGAAATACTGATATTATTGTTGATGAGTATGCAAGTGCAATTGTTAAAAAGACATTTGAATTATATGCCACCGGTGCATTTTCAACCGATTTGCTTTGCAAAAAAATTAAAGATGAGCATGGTGTTCCCTGGAATAAAGGATCTTTGGCCAAAATGCTTAACAATCCGTTTTACCATGGGGTTATGATTATCAAAGGCAAAGAATATCCTCACCGATATCCGCAAATAATCACAAAAGAAATTTTTGATCAAGTTCAACAATTTAAAGATACATTTAAAAAGAAACCGTTTAAATATGCTGGTAAGCCTTACATTTATCGTGGGTTGATTCGTTGTGCTCATTGCGGCATGGCAATAACGCCTGAAAAACATAAAGGCTTTGTTTATTACCACTGCACACAATATAAGGGAAAGCATGGCGCGAAGTGGATTAGAGAAGAGGCGATTACTGAGCGACTTAGCACGGTATTTAAAAATATACAAATTCCTGTGGATATAGTGAATCAGATAAAAGATACGCTGAATGAAGTTCACCAGCAGAAGATTGAGTTTCATAACAAAGAATATGACAAGCTTACAAGGGAACAAAAAGGTCTAACGACTATGCTTGATAATTTGTACCTTGATAGACTTAAGGGGAGAATTACTGAGAGCGACTATGACAGATTTTACCAATCTCTTAAAGATCAGATGACCGACGTTACGGTTCGAATTGAAAGTTTGCAGATGGCAGAAAATAACTATTTTATGACCGCAAAATACGTACTGGAGATAGTAAACCGTGCATATGAATTATTTACGAGTTCTGAAGTGGAAGAAAAGCGTCAACTTATAAAATTGATACTATCGAACTTGAGAATGGATGGGGAAAACATCGTCTGGGACGTACAAAGACCATTTGATTTGTTCCTAAATTCGATCGAAAGTATCAAATGGCGGGGCTGACGAGGCTCGAACTCGCGACCTTCCGCGTGACAGGCGGACGCTCTAACCAAACTGAGCTACAGCCCCAATCCGTATAGTTTTGATTTCAATAAGTACATTTTGCCAGATGTGGCAGATAATGCAAGAAAAATATTAACTTTTTAGAAGAAAAAATGGTTTATTTTTTACTATTCCAAACCATCGACTTCGTGTACCAGCTTGCGGCTTTCGTTCATTGTCCAAACGTCAGATTTTCCTTTTCCATAAACATCTCCCGAGGCTTTGGCTACAAAATGTCCGCCTTCTACTGAACATTGGCCCATGCTATCTTTTGATGTTTCAAGTTTTCCTGTGAAATAATGTACGCCTTCCTGTGCTCCTGCAAAATTGAAGCCATAAGTGTAGTAAAAATTTTCATTTTTGCCACCGCCTGAATATCCTTCTGGCTTCCAGCCTATTCCACCTTCACCATTTAAGACATTAGTGTAACTGCCGTGTTCTATAAAATATGCTTGCATTGCTGTATGCAAAGAGGCAAGATTTACCGCCACTTCTGCTTGTCGAGCCTTGGCTTGATATTTCAAATATTGTGGTACCGAAACGGTTGCCAAAAATGCTATTATTGCAACAACAATCATAAGTTCTATTAATGAGAACGCTTGTTTATCCATAACTCCCCTTACTAAAATATAGATTTTATATAACCTTTAAAATTATTCTGGCATTAAAGCGTGATTGCATGCAATTTTTTTGAGATTTAATTAAAAATTGTGCTTTCAAAGCTGTATAAAATCGAGAGTTTCCAAAGCATCAAAAAAAATGTAACTTTGAATTATGTTTAATTTTCAAATCAGTAGAAGGAGAATGTTATGGCCGTAAAATTAGTTGGAAAAGATATTGCCGATGTCGATGTAAAAGATTTGTTAAAAAAATTAACAACGGCTTTTGCTGATGAGTGGTCTGCATACTATCAATACTGGCTTGGTGCACAAATTGCAAAAGGGGTTATGCGTCCTGCCATTGTTGCAGAATTGGTACAGCATGCCGGTGAAGAGTTAGCACATGCTCAGATGATAACGGACCGTATTATTCAGCTTGGTGGAGTTGTTAAAATGCTTCCAAGTGAATGGGAAAAATTTGCCGGTTGTAAGTATAATGCTGTTAAGTCTGAGAGTTCAAAAATTATTTTGCAAGAAAATATAAAAGGCGAGCAGTGTGCAATTAAGTTTTACAACTCTCTGCTGAATGATGTTTATGGTAAAGATTTTGTTACAGCAAATATAATTTCTAAAATTCTTGAGGATGAAGTTACGCACGAGCAAGATTTGGTAATGTTACTTGAAGATTTGGAAAATTGTTGTAAGTAATTAAATTACTTTAATAATACTTTAAAATTTAATGGGCCCTGAAGACAGGGTCCATTTTTTTATTCAAGACTTTATACGCCATGGCATGGTCTTTAAAACAACTAAATAGTTTCAGACTGAAAATATTTAGTTGTTCTTCGGCTTAAAAAGCCAAAATTTCAAGCCATTATTGACGTTCAAATAGAAATTGATAATATAAAAATATATATTTAATAGACACTTTTTAAATATTTACAGTGTACGTTATTAAAAACAGATAAAGCAAATAATGGAGATGTTATGAAAAGGTTATGCTTTCTATCGTTTAAAGGTTTTATTTTTGCAATAAGTTTATTAAATGTTAATTTTCAATTATTCGGAATGGAGTCTTACGCCGGCCCTTCGTCTGAACAGAAACAGATTGCAAGAGATCAATATATTGCACAGTGCTGCGAGACTTATGATCGTTATATGAAAATTGAATTTTTTGAAATGCAATTTATCAAGGGTGCGCTGTCAAAAGTGCATGACGATATTAATGGTCTTGAATTGCAAGAATTATATTTACAGAATGATCGATGTCTTTCACGTGTCGACAAAGATTCGCTTTTAAAAAGTATTAAATCTAAGATTGTAAAAAAGTATCGTGATTGTGATGTTCTTTGGGCTGCGCACGAGCGCCACCAGATGAATTTACTGACTTTTGATGAACTTGCTCAACTGCAAGAATCTGTTCGAGAGCGAGATTCTTACAAACATGAACCTGATGTTAATCAACAAATATTTGCACAGCTTGATCCATTGCATCATGCTCGCTCGCCGCTTGAATATCGTATATTAGAAGCGTTACACAATCTTGCCCAAGATGATCACATGTGGTTGCAACATATGGCTCATATTGGTTCGAAGCGAGTCGAAAAAAAACGTTCAGATGTGTGGCGTTCTATTCAGTGGCCAAAACAGTTGCTTTTGGGAAAGATTTTTTCTGCTGCTGTGGATGGGTGTCCCGTGGCACAGGTGTTTGTTCGACATTATCATTTTGATTTTGTACTTGCACCTGAGCATATATCAATATTACCATTGCAATTGTTACCGGAGCCGGCACTACCACAACCAGCTCCATCGACTTCATCTTCAACTCACGTTTTATTGACTGAGAACAAAAGCAAATTAAACCCTGATGCTCCTGCGTTTATACCATGTTTTATAAGATTGAGCTCAGAGCCTAAAAAGAAGGTTGCAGTACCTGAGCCTTTGGTTCATACAGAAGTTTTAGGGCGACAAGATTCTCCAGCACAACAAGATTTACATCAGCCTAGTGCGGTTGATATGCAATCTTTGAAACCAGGCGATAAACACAAGACTGTTAAGAAGCATGATCCTATATTACAATCTGCTCCCAGAGAGTTGGAATCAAGTACTACAGCCTTGCATTCTGCACCTGAAAAACTCGTTGCGATACCTGAGGTTTTAGTCCCAACAGGGGGTGCAGCGCAACAACATCAAGATCAAGCTGTACATTTTGTACAAATTAGCCGTAAAAAGCAGCCGGCTAAAGAATATAAGCGTAAAAAAGGGAAACAGCCAGAAATGCAAGAGTCTGCAACACAAGAACCTATCAGGCAGGAGCCTGTGACCAGACAGGAGTCTGAAATCAGACAGGCGTCTGAAAAACAGGTTGAGCAGAGAAAAGACGAAGTTAAGCCTGAAGCACAATCATTATCACAACCAGCTCCTCAAGTATCAAAGCAAGAGGTTCATGAACAGCCGGTGCAGATGGATAACAATGCACTCATAAAACGTTTTTATAATGAGGGTATGCATGATCAAGCGCTTACATTTATTGAAAAATTGGGTAATAAGCATCTTCTTTCTTGGTATCGTGGTATCTGCTTGTTACAACGCCAAGGGCGCGAGGATATTAAAAATGCGATTGATTTACTAGACCCATTATTTTCACTTATTCCCGGTCGTAAGTATCTTGATAGAAGAGAATTGGTTGGATTTGATGATGTTGTCAGAGTGTTGAGTCAAAATCTTAATAATAGATATGTGAAGGCTTTTTTAATTAGATTATTACTATCTGTAGGGACTTGTCCTAGAAAAGCATTAATACAAAGCTTTGTCAGAGAGGCTTCTTCTATTGCAGATCCATCAATTCAAGTTCTTATTTTTTATATCTATGATAAAGAAATAATTCCACAGAGTGGTTCTGCTATGCAAATTGTTTATCATTTGATTGAAGCTCTTGAAGATTCGTCATTGAGACAGAATATACGAGAAGAGGTAATTTATTTTCTGCAAAAAATAGGGCAGTCTTTGTTTGATGTAAATTTTCAAACTATACCGCATAATCAAGCTTCTTATCCCAAAGATGACATTAATACACGTTGTGCAATATCGGCTTGTTATGCGCTTGTTCCGGCATTACTTCCTTCAGATCCATTAAAAGCTGCATGTATGTTTATTGCCGCAGAAAATACTGTTGCTTTTTTACATAAAGTACTTCAGGCAGAGAATAGGGAGAATGCGGCTAAAACTTTGGCTTACTTGCCTGCAGGAATTACAGCCCTTCATACTTTGCAAAATTTTATAAAGCGACAAAAAAATATTGATGTATTATCTGCGCTGATATTCAGTTATTCAAGACGTTATATCAGTATAATTTGTCATAGTGATTTGAGTGTCGATTTGGCCGCAATCAGTAGACAATTTTTGGCAGATGCCAAACAATATCTTGTATCAGAAGATCGTACAAACACACAACGTTCTTTGTTGGTTAGCATCGCATGTAATGCATACAGCATTCTTGGGTGTAAGTTGGGTATTAAAAGAGGTATTTTAATAGAGTTAATGCGAGGTGTTGTTGCTGTTTCTCCAGAACAATACTGGTTTTTTAGATATAATCTTGAAAGCCTTATTGCAGGTAGCCAAGATGAATCAGTTGCCGTTCTAAACCCATATAGACCACAGCTTGCTTTCGTTCGAAAAGATGCATTGATCAGCTCCATGATAATAAGTGGCCTGACAAAAGAATCATCATGGTGGTGTTCAATTTTATAAAATTTTTGTTATTAAAGATAACTTTAAAAAGCATAATGGTGGTTTTTGTAAAAGAATAAAATTTACAAAAACCACCATTTTTCATGTTAAAATATTGCATGAATTATAACTGAATTTATACTCAGGATTATCGTTAAAATTGGGAGAAATAAAAAATTACGCAAAAATACATAGAGTTTATGCAAAGGATTTTTGATGTCCGAATTAATTCATTCGTGTGGAAACACATGGTATATTAAATCGCCTACTAATATTGGTTTATTTGTAACAGATAATAACGAGGCTATTTTAATAGATAGTGGCAATGACAAAGACGCCGCAAGAAAAGTTTTATCTGTTCTTCAGTCAAACAACTGGACACTTAAAATGATTATCAATACGCATTCAAATGCGGATCATGTCGGAGGAAATCAATATCTTCAGGAAAAAACTAATTGTCGCATTGCTGCAACACGTGCCGAAGCCGCTTTTATATTGGATCCGGTTTTAGAGCCATCATTTTTATTTGGTGCATATCCTAATTCAAAAATGAGAAATAAATTTCTGTTGTCACAGCCTTCCAAAGTGACTGATATTATATCTTATGATTGCGAAAATGTTTTGATTGCGGATACAACGCTTCAGGCTGTGTCATTACCAGGACACTTTATGGATATGATAGGAGTAATGACACCGGATAAAGTTTTTTTTGCAGGAGACAGTCTTTTTAGCTCAAACGTGTTGAATAAATATCACATAACGTTTCTTTATGATGTTAAAAGTTTCATTCAGACATTAGACAAACTCGAGCAAATAGACGCATGCCTTTTTATTCCATCTCATGCGGTTCCGACTGATGATATTAAGCAGCTTGTAAAAATAAATAAAGAAAAAATAAATGAAGTTATCGACACTATCTTGAAATACTGTGCGTATCCAATTAATTTTGAAGATCTTTTAAAAAAATTATTTGATCACTATGGTTTAATCTTGGATTTTAATCAGTATATTCTTGTGGGAAGTACAGTTAAATCCTATCTTTCATATCTTTATGATTTAAAACAAATTGAAGCAATTTTTGAAAATAACGTTTTGTTATGGAAGAAGATCTGATACGGTTTACAAATTTATCCGTACATTTATCTCAGATAAGAGCTTTCTTGCGACAACTGTAACGCCAGCGGCTACAAAACTATCATCAATCTCGGGCTTCATTCGTTGTAGTAGAGGGTCCCTTGGATCATCACAAGGTTTTACGCTTTTCAATTTTATTTGAATTAAATGATTAACAAATAAATATATCTCTTTATTCAATCTTCCTAATTCATCAAATAACGAGGTGTCCGTTAAATCATCCAGTATGAATTTTCCTTTATTTGATATGAAAATTGTTGCCAGTAAAAATATTGAGCCATAGGCAGGGTGTCTGACATTTAAACAGTCCAATATCTTTTTTATAAATTCATTTAATTTGGTTTTATCACGAAATTGACTGACAAGTTTTTCTGCTGACTTTTTAAAATCAACTCCAGATAAAATGTTATTACATTCATAAAAATTAGCAGATAATTTTGATGTCATTAATTTATATGCATCAGTATCCACCAAAATTTCTTGAACAAGTCCTTGTTGTTGTAATGATTCAAATGATGTCTCTTTCAGAATATCTTCATTTATTCCGTGTACTCTGGAAGAATAAACAAAAATGCGATTATCCTTGCACTCGATTCGATTGCCTCCAATCTGCAGCGTACCTCCTGTGTATAATTTTGTTAAGATTTGTGTTTGTATTTTTATGTCTGTTGCACCTGTTTGTTGTTCCATGGCAGACAATGAAAGATTGGCAGCTAAAATTGCAGCTAAGTTTATAAATTTGATTAATTTATTCATTTTTAAATCCTGATTAAAATATTAATTTTAAAAACTGTTTTTTTTAGGCAATGCTTTTAATTTATACCAGATATCTTCTGTCATAATTTTGCTGCATGTGGGGCATATTATTTCTTCAGCATGTTCTAGGTAACATTTTTTGTGCATTATTTTACCGCAATTTAAAAGCATTATAGCTCGATTGTTTTTTATTTTTTTTAGGCAAAGAACGCAAGTTTGAGAATTAATTATATGTTCTCGAAAGTATATACTAAAAGCTATTTCAATAAGATATTTGATTATTTTAGGGCGGTTGAATTCTTGTGTCGTGAATAATTTGCCGTCTATTATTCCACTGTTCAGAAGAATTTGAGAAAAAGTAGTGGTTACCTGACGTTCATCGGAAACCGAAATATTTTTCAAAACGCATGTGGCATCTGTGGTGTCTGTGTACGGAGTAAATGTTAGTGTTACGAAAGTGATATCAAATGAGTTTGCTGGGCTCAGGGGAGAAAGTTTTTTGTTGGGGATATCTATTTTATACTCCAACTGAATCATGTTTGCTTGTTGAGTTTTAGAAATTAATGTGCATTGAAAATTCGGTTTAATAAGAAGTGTTTGTGGTGGTTCTATTTGTTCCATTGGTTTGATGATTTGGGGTGCCGATATTGTTGAAATCAAAAGAATAAATCTCAAAAATAACTTATTCATTTTTCTCCTATTATTTGTTATTTTTCCGACCAAAGTTGTAAAATTTTAACATGTGAGTGAGAAAAAAGGAAAGTAATATATAAGTTCTAATTTTAAAAAAGTAATTACCTTCTTGTTCAATGTCGATTTAAGCAAATTCTTTTTTATGACAATTCTTTCGTGATAGGTTAGTGACAGCAATGGTTTGGTTCAAGTTTTAATGGAAGCATTTAATAAAAGGAGATAGCAATGCTTAAGGTGCTTAAAAGAGGTGACACTTTTCACATTGGGGAGATTTGCCCGGAGTCTGGAATTTATCGTTTGAAAGATAGAGATTGCAAAGGTAAGGAGAGTTGCAAAACAGAGGACCAAAGAGAGATTCCTCTTACCAAAGGGGCAACATTTCCTCCATGTCGAAATTGCAAAGGCCGTGTGATTTGGGAGTTTGTCAGAAAAGCTTAAGTTAAACAATAGACTTTTTGTATAACTTGGAAATTTAAAAAAGCGCGCTCCCAGTCTTCGCCCTACGTGGCTAC
>AMWB02168164.1_pt1 | contig 36545 bp, 33 predicted proteins | sample 200311 | NCBI WGS metagenome assembly AMWB02 (sample SAMN02737377, study PRJNA173069) | bioreactor metagenome | biome: anode biofilm in microbial fuel cells | place: USA: California | collected 2010-12-16
CTGCGGGCTTCCGGACATCCGCCGCCGCTATGCCAGCCGGTCCCGGAGCCGGGTATAACGTTTCCGGGTCTTGTCGTTCCGGATGCCGATGGCCAGCGCCTTTTTCGTGCCGACCAGGATCACGAGCTCCCGGCCCCGCGTCACCCCCGTGTAGATGAGGTTGCGCTGCAGCAGCACGTAGTGCTGAACGAGCACCGGCATGACGACGACCGGGTACTCGGAGCCCTGGGACTTATGGACGGATACGGCGTAGGCCAGAACGATCTCGTCTAAATCCGCATAGTCGTAGCGCACCTCGCGCCCGTCGAAGAGGATGGCAATCTCCTGGTCGTCGGGCGCGATGCGTGTGATCCGCCCGATATCCCCGTTGAAGACCTCCTTGTCGTAATTGTTCCGGATCTGCATGACCTTGTCGTTGATCTTGAAGCTTCGCTGGCCGCGGCAAACGCCCGCCTCTCCGGGATTCAACGCCTCCTGCAGGGCGCTGTTGAGGTTGGCTGCGCCGACGATCCCCCGGTGCATCGGGGTCAGCACCTGAATGTCGTCGACCGGATCGAACCCGAAGCGTCGGGGGATCCGCTCGGTGACGAGCTTCAAAATGATCTCCAACACGGCTTCGGGCGCCTCCTTCTGGATGAAGTAAAAATCGGTCCGGGGCGAGGCGGGATTGAAGCGGGGCGCAAGCCCCCGGTTGATCCGGTGGGCGCCCACGACGATGTCGCTCTGCTTTGCCTGGCGGAAAATCTCGGTCAGGGTGATGACGGCAACGGCCCCCGAAGCGATGATGTCGCCCAGCACGTTGCCGGCGCCGACCGAGGGGAGCTGGTTGACGTCCCCCACCAGGATCAGCGTCGACATGGCCGGCACCGCTTTGAGAAGGTGGTGCATGAGGACCGTATCGATCATCGACGCCTCGTCCACGATCAGAACGTCGCAGTCGAGGGGGTTTTCAAAGGTCATTTCGAAGGCATTTTTGGCGGGGCTGAATTTGAGCAGCCGGTGGATGGTGCGGGCCTCAAATCCCGTCGTCTCGCTCATCCGCTTGGCCGCGCGTCCGGTCGGCGCCGCCAGGAGAATCCGGGCGGCCATGGTCGAGAAGATCTTGAGGATGGCGTTGATGATCGTGGTCTTGCCGGTGCCGGGTCCGCCGGTGATGACCATGACCTTGCTCTCGAGGGCGCAGGCGACCGCCCGCCGCTGCGCGTCGGCCAGCTGGATGGAGAGCCGGTTCTGAACCCACGAGAGGGCTGCCGCCGTATCGACGGCGCGCAGGGACCCGGGCACGGAAAGAAGGATCTTGAGCCGGTTGGCGATGCCGGTTTCGCAGGCATAAAACTGAGACAGGTAGACGGCCTTGTCGGCTTCGAACGCCGCCGGGTCGGTGCCTGTGTCTTCGATGCGGATCTGTCTGCCCGCTTCGATCCGTCCGAAGGCGTCGACCAGGATGTCCCGGTCGACCGCGAGCACCTCCCGGCAGCGTTCGATCAGCGGTTCAAAGGGATAGTAGACATGCCCCTCGTCGGCAAGCTGGTTCAGGACATAAATGATGCCGGCTTCGGCCCGCAACGGGGAATCCTTGGCGAAGCCCAGGTTCCGGGCGATCCTGTCGGCGGTGAGAAAGCCGATGCCGAAGATGTCCATGGCGAGGCGAAAAGGGTTTTCCTGGACCACGGCGATGGCGCGGTTACCGTAGAACTTGAATATCTTGGCGGCATAGGCCGGGCTGACCCCGTGGGACTGCAGAAACAGCATGACCTGGCGGATCTCCTTCTGGTCTTCCCAGGCCTTTCCGATCATGGCGATGCGCTTTTTCCCGATGCCGGCGACCTTCGCGAGGTCTTCGATATTGTCCTCGATGACGTCGAGGGACTTTTCCCCGAAGGTGCTGACGATCCGCTCGGCGATGACGGGGCCGACCCCCTTGATCATTCCCGAGCCCAGGTATTTCCGGATGCCGGTGACCGTCGCCGGGACCGCGATGTGACACGAGGCGATCTTGAACTGTTCGCCGTACTTCGGGTGCTGGATCCATTCCCCCGTCATCTTGAGAATCCCACCCGGTATGGGGGCCGCCACGTTTCCCACCACCGTGACGAGCTCACGCCGCCCCCGGACCTTGATCCGGGCGATGGTAAAGCCGTTTTCTTCGTTGCTGTAAGTGATCCGCTCGATCTGTCCCTGGAGTTCGACCATTGCCTCTTCGTGCTCTATCCGCTGGGTTAAAGGGATTTTCCCTTCCTGACACCGGTGCCTGCACCCCCAGTATCATATTTATATGTTTCAGGAAATCCACAGTTGTCGCCCCGCAACAAAAAACTTGCCTTTTGACGGGGATCATTCTATACATTCCGGCCATGACCACCCCGACCTTCACCCAGCTCGAAAAACAGATCATCGCCGCGATTCAGGGGGATATGCCGATCACGGAGCGTCCCTACCTCGCCATCGCCAGGCGGCTGGGGGTGACGGAGGAGGCCGTGCTGGAGACCCTCGGGAATCTGAACCGCCGGGGCGTCATCCGTCGGTTCGGCGCCACGCTCCGGCACCAGAAGTCGGGGTTTCGCGCCAACGCGATGGTGGCGTGGAAGGTCGACGAGTCGAGAATCGACGCGGTGGGAAGAACCATGGCGGCGTCGCGCGCCGTCAGCCATTGCTATCGGAGAAATCCGACCGGCGAGTGGCCCTACAATCTCTACACGATGGTCCACGCGGCCGATGAAGATGCCTGCCGCCGGATCGCCCGCGCGCTCTCCGCCGAGACCGGAGAAAAAACCTACACCCTCCTGTTCAGCCGCAAAGAGCTCAAAAAGATTTCGATGCAGTATTTTCCGGATCTGCTGTCCGGTCCACCGGCCGGATCCGGACCGGCAGACGACTGATCCCCGTTTTTCCTTGAACACCAAAGCGCCCCATATCCTGCTGGTCAATCCATGGATCCACGATTTCGCCGCCTATGACTTCTGGGCCAAGCCCCTGGGGCTGCTGTCGCTTGCCGCCGTACTGCGGGATCACGGCATGGGGGTGTCGTATATCGACTGCCTCGACCGGTTTCACCCCGCGGCGCGGTCCCAGGATCCTCACGCCCGCTGCGGACGGGGACCGTATCACAAAACCCGGATCCCCAAGCCGGCGGGATTTTTCGATATTCCCCGGCATTTCAGCCGTTACGGCATTGAACCCGGGTGGTTTTCGGCGGATATGGCAGCGGCCGGCGCCCCGGACCTGATCCTCGTCACCTCGCTCATGACCTACTGGTATCCCGGCGTTCAGGAGACGATCACGGCGCTTCGCGGGGTGTTTCCCGATGTCCCGATTATCCTGGGCGGCGTCTATGCGACGCTCTGCCCGGACCATGCCGTCAGGCATGCCGGCGCGGATGCGGTCGTCGCAGGCGATGGTTTTGCCGTCATTTTCAAGTGGATCGAGGTATTTACGGGCTACCGGGCCGAATGGCGGTTCGATCCGGACGATATCGGCGCCTATCCATATCCGGCGCTGGATCTCCAGCGGACGATCGGCTACGTGCCGTTGATGACCTCACACGGCTGCCCGTTTGCCTGCGCCTATTGCGCATCACCGTATCTTGCGCCCCGACGGCGGGTGCGGCGGCCGGAAGATGTCATCGCGGAGATTCGTTTCTGGCACGACCGTCACGGCGTCGCCGATTTCGTCTTTTACGACGACGCATTGCTCGTGGATCGCCAAAGGCATATCGTTCCCATCCTGGAAGGCGTGGTGCGGGCGGGGATGCCCGTGCGTTTTCATACGCCCAACGCCGTCCATATCCGCGAGATCGACGACGGGCTTGCGGCGCTGATGCGGCGGGCGGGATTTGAAACCCTCCGATTGGGACTCGAGACAACGCTCTTCGGCAGCCGGACGGCCCTCGACCGGAAGGTCGATGAACGACAGTTTTTGAATGCCGCGGCGGCTCTGTTGAATGCCGGCTTCGAGAAGCGCCGCGTGGGAGCCTATCTTCTGGCCGGTCTTCCGGGCCAGGCGGTGGGGGATGTCGAGCGGTCGATCGATACGGTCAGGCGAAGCGGCATTACCCCGGTGATCGCCCACTACACCCCGATTCCCCATACCCCGCTCTGGCCGTCGGCCGTCGCCGCTTCGCGCTACGATATCGCGGGGGATCCCATTTTTACGAACAACGCCGTCTTTCCCTGCATGTCCGAAGGGTTTTCCTGGGAGACCCTGACCCGCCTCAAAACCCTGGCGCGGCAGGAATGAGGGGCGGCCGGATCTCTACTGCCGGGCGATGCGTTGATCGGTTTCAGGGGGTGCCGGCGGTGTTTCCTTCCGCGTGACCGGTTCGGCCGCCGGTGGAACGAGCCTCCTGCGGAGGTCCAGCCAATCCGAGAGTTCCCGGATGCGCCGGGAGAGTTGGTAACGGCCGTCGGCGAAAACTCCGAAGTCTCCGCCGCCGGCCATGGCCGAAGCGAATCGGATCGTGTTGGCATAAAAAAGCCAGGTGTCGCACCAGGTTCTTTCGATCGCTTCGTCAAACGGGCTCGCCTGCTGTGCGAGGCCCCGGGCGAAGCCGCGCGACCAGATCTCCTCCATGATCCCGGTTGCCGTCAGGATGTCCCGGTTGGTTGCTTGAATGGTATTCTCGAATCGCAACCAATGGCCGCTCACCCACGCGTTGCCGTGGCAGGACAGACAGACGCTCTGCATCGTCCGGGCCCGGGACTGCTGTTCGGCCGGGCCGATCAGGAATTCAGCGGCGATGCCGCCTTCGAAATCGGTCGGCAGGGAAAGCCCATCCCGGTTTCTGATGATGCTGGTGTCCGGCTGCTTCGGATGGGGATGGGCGAACGGCAGACCGAAGATCCGCCAGGCGAGGCGGTCTTTCATTTTATGGCTTCGTTTGACGACGGTTGCACCGTCGGTATCGACGAGAAGGCTCATGTGACAGGCCCCGCAGGTGGGTGCCGTAAAATCCTTCCCGATGGTCCAGGGGACGGCGGTAAAATTCCATCCGGCTTTTTCCGACGAAAAGATATTGCCGTGTTTGCTCGAGGCATATACCTTGTATGCCGGTACATCCGGACCGATATGGCATTCCCGGCAGGTATGGGGCTGCCGGGCGGTTGCGATGGAAAAGCCGTGACGGGTGTGACAGGCGGCGCACGAGCCCCGGCTGCCGTCCAGATTGATGCGGCCGACCCCCTGATTGGGCCAGCCGTCGATCTTCGGAAACGTCATTTTCCCCATCACCGTGTTCCGGCTTTCCATTCCCTTGTGGGACAGGCGGGTACCGTGGCAGTAATAGCAGGCTTCGGCCCGGGTGGCGGCATCGGAAGCCTCGTAGTGGATGCCGGCGTCCGTCCGGACGGGTGTTCCGATGATCGTCCGCTGAAGATCCTGATAGACGGGGTTTTTTGTCAGATTGCCCCGGGCATGGGACATGATGTTTTCGGCATACTCCGCGGCCTCCGTCGTGTGACAGACGGCGCAATCCCGCGGGCTGACGACGACGTGGATCTCGGCGTCGTTGTGAATGAAGGCGTCGGCGTGGCTCCCGGCGCGCAGGGTGTGACATTCGGCGCATCCGACGGAGACATGCTGCAACCGGTCGGGGACGTCGGCGGCCGAAACCCTGCGGGCGATGGCTTTTTCCTTCAGGGCGTCCGCGGGCGTGATCTGCGCATGCCGGCTTTTCTGCCATGCCTCGACGATGCCCGGATGGAGGGAGGAGTGGCATCCCAGGCACATTTCGGTGGCTTCGCTCACCGGCGCGCGGGCGCATATTCCAGAGGGAACGGGCAAAAGATAACATGCTAAAACAACGAAGAATAGAGTGCGTTTCATGAAGGTCTGTTCCCTTTCCGCTCGGGTTGCAACTGTGCTCATATGGGGAGTGCGTCCCCCGTGCCGCCTGCCGAATATATACCTGGAGCCGCTTGAATGATCAAAGAAAAATTTGATTCGCCATGGATGATGGTGTAAATTCGGCGCTCGGCGAAACGATGCCGCCGGAGGCGGAAGACCAGAGCCCCGGCGTTCAGAACAAACAGGATAAAAACATGGTAAAATGGCTGCGCGTCACGCTGATTGTCGCGGGCACCCTCGTGGGGCTCTTGATCCTCGTTTTGGCGGGCGTCTTTTCATATCTGAAAACCCCTCAGGCCCAGCACCTGATTCAACAACAGGTCAACCGGCTTTTGCCCGGAAAGGTCACGTGGGGAAATATCGAATTTTCACTGCCTTCAGGAAGTGTTGCCGTCAGCGATCTTCTCATCGAAGGGCCTTCGCAGGAGCGTCTGGGCGGTGTGCGGCGGTTTCAGGCCGAGATCTCCTGGCGGGCGCTGGTGAAGGGCCGGATCTTTGTTGAAAAGGCGCGCATCGAAAATCCCTGGGCGGATCTCTCCATCGATGAAAACGGCCGGCTCAATCTGATGCGGGCCTTTCCCGAGCCGGCACCCGAAAAACCGGCGCCGAAAACGGATGCCGGAGGGATACCTTTCGATGTGTCGGTCGATGATGTCAGGCTGAGCGGCGGCGCGGTATCATACCGGGACCCCCGGGCGCAGTTGGCCGTTACGCTGGAAGCCATTTCCGTGGCGGTGGATGCCGCGCGGCTTTCCACGCCTGCAGGCCGCCTCCGGCTTGCGGTCGGCGGGGGCCGTATCGAAAGCCCCGCCTTCACCGGTCCGTTCGAAAAGATCAACCTCGCAGCGGACCTTGACGCCGATCGGCTCTCGCCCCTCAGCGTTGAGATCAAGGCCGGCGGCACCAATATCGATCTGGCCGGCACGGTGACGCGCCTGGGGGCCGACCCCGTCCTCGACGTCACCCTCGATGCGGAGCTTGCCCTTGCAGAGATCCGGCGGCTGTTCAAGCTGGATTCCGAGCTGACCGGCGCCGCTCGTCTTCATGTCGACGCCAGGGGACCGGCGAGCGATCCCGCGGCCGGGGTGAAGCTTGGTTATGACGGCGGCGTCCTGGGAGGCGTTCCCGTCGACCGGATCAGACTGGCGCTTGCCGTGGCCGACCGGCGCGTCCGGATCGATTCCCTGGCGGTTGCATCCGACATCGGCACCGTAGACGCCGATGGCCATATCGATCTGGAAAAGGCTTTCCCGGCAGGTTTCCTGTCGTCCGAGCGGAATCTGAACGCGGCCGGCGGCCATGTGACGATAGGCATCGATAAACTTCTCCTGGATAAGACCCTGGCCCTTGCAAGGATCGACGATATTTGGGGAACGGTGTCGGGGAATGTGGTGCTGGACGGCACGCCGGCGCGGCCGTCGGCAACGGTTTTGCTCTCCGGCAGACAGATCGCCTTTCCGGAGGTCGCCGCAGGGGATCTTCGCATCGACGCCGACCTGGATGAAACGGGGACCGTCGATATCCGATCTCTGACCCTGGATAATCGGGGATCCCGGGTGTCGGTGCGCGGCAACATCCATCTTCTGGAACAACGGCCCGACCGGATGGTCGCGCTCCATCCGGATCTTCCGGTCGATCTCGCCATCGGCCTCGATCATGTGGAACCCGGTGATTTTTTCCAAAAACAGGACGTTCACGGCCGGATCGACGGTACCCTTACGGTCAAAGGACCGGTGCGCACCCCTGAATTGCAGGCGGATGTCGCAGGCAAAGCGCTTGCCGTGGGGCGGAATGTTATCGGTGATGTTGAAGCCCGCGTCCGGACAGCGGAAGGCCGTGTGCTGCTTTCGCCGGTCACGGTCACAAGCGGGCGGTCGGAGGTGAGCCTCACCGGAAGCGTCGGTGTCATGACGCCCGCCACCGGCGTCTTTCTGAAGGATCCCACCCTGGACCTCCATGTTGCAGGGGATGCGGTCTACCTGGATGATTTTATCAAGGGCATGACCGGCCGGCTTTCTCTCGATGGAGCGTTCGGCGGCACCGTCAGCCGCCCCAAAGCGACGGTGCGCGTCGAAGGAAAGAACCTGAACCTATCAGGACAGGCGCTCGCCGGCGTTTCCCTGGCGGCGCGGATGGACGGACGGAAGATCACGATCGACCGGTTTCAGGCGGCGGTGACGCCCGAGGAGACCATCGGCGGTGAGGGCACCGTCGATCTGGGCCGGTCGGCATACACCGGCAATCTTTCCACGACGGGAATTTCGCTTGCCAACGTTGCCGCCGTGGGCGGCCGGGATGCCGTCACCGGCATGGTTTCCATCGACCTCTCGGGTGCGGGGACCTTCGACGATCCCCGGGCCGAGGGAATGGCGGCGGCGACGGATCTCCATGTCAATGGCAAGCCCGTGGAGGACTTCTCGCTCCGCCTGGCCGTGAGGGATCATGTCGCCCGGGTCTGGGGGCGGCCGGGGTTTGCACTGGAGGGCAGGTACCATCTGGATAAAAAGGATTTCTCCGCGTCCCTTGGCTTTGACCGGACCGCGCTGGCACCCTACTTCAGGATCGCGGGGCAGGAGGATCTCGGCGGGACGATCGATGGAGCGGTTACGGCCCGCGGAAGGAGCGACGCCCCCCATACGCTGACGGTGGACGCCGACCTGAAGAATCTTACGCTGCTGTCGAAGGGAAAGGAGCTGCTTTCCAGCCCGCGCATCCGGGCCCGGCTCGATCATAACGCCTACGTTCTATCGGATACGGAGATCCGCCTGCCGGGGGATGGCCGGCTCCATCTGCGCGGAGAGGGAAATCTCGCCGGAACGATAGCGATGCTGGCGGACGGCCGCGTCCCCATGACGGTGGCGGCGCCTTTTCTGGATGAGGGAAGCGATGTCCGGGGGGCGATCGTTCTTGACGTCCGATTGGGAGGGACGATCGCACATCCCGATATCCGGGGAGACATCACCCTAGACCATCTCGCCATGGATCTTCCAGGGCTTGCGCAGCGCCTCCATGACGTGACCGGCAGGGTCGTGATTTCACCCGGCGCCCTGACCATGGAAAATGTCGCCGGCCGCATCGACGACGGGAGCTTTACGGTCGGCGGCCGCGTTGCACTCGAGAATTTCAAACCGGTGCGATTGGACGTTCAGGCCACCGCCCGGAAGCTGCCCATCGAGGTGCCGGACACCCTGAACCTGCTCGTCGACAGCCGCCTCAACCTGGCCGGCACCGCCGAAAAGTCGGTTTTAAATGGAGAAATCGTTCTTCTGGAAGGCCGGTACACCAAGGATGTTGAGCTCAACCTGCTGAAGGGCGTCACGGTGAAAACCCGGGCGACAGCACCGGTCGCCTCTTCCGAACCGATGCCTTTTCTGAGCGGCATGTCGCTCGATATCATCGTCAAACGGCGGGAGCCCTTCGTGGTGGAGAACAACGTGGCGAACATGAGCCTCAGCCCGGATCTTCACATCCTCGGCACGGCGGCGCGGCCGGTCGTGAGCGGGCGGGCCGCGGTCGATGAGGGCGTGCTGACGTACCAGAAGACCGAGTTCGAGATCCAAAAAGGCGTGGTCGACTTCCTGAATCCTTACAAGACCGAGCCGACCATCGACATCGAGGGGCAGGCCGTCGTCCGTGACTGGACCATTTCGCTGACGGTCAGCGGCACGCCGGATAATTTGAAGGTCGCCCTCTCCTCGAATCCCGCCCTGGAGGACGCGGACATTCTCTCGCTTCTCGTCGTCGGCAAGACATTGGCGGAGCTGCGGCAGAGCGACGGCGGGTCGGGGATATCCGCCCGGAAGATGCTGGGCGATGTTCTGGCGGACACCGTCTCGTCGAAGGTGAAGGCCGCCACCGGCCTCGATATTGTCGAGATGAAAGTGGACGACGCCGCGGACAACAACGGAACGGACGATGTTACGGTCACGCTGGGAAAAGAACTTTCCCGACGCCTTACGGTGAAATACGGCGCCGAACTCAAGAAGGGGCAGACCGTGCAGAAGGTGACCTCGGAATACAAGATTCTGGAAGACCTGCTGGTCAGCGCCTTTCAGGATACCGACGGAAATTTCGGCGGCGCCCTGACCTTCCGGATGGAATTCCGGTAGCCGGGATGACGCCCGTCCCAATGAAACAGAGGATCATGCATACATTCAGGATGGCGGTCTTTGCGCTTGTGCTCGTTCTCGCCCTGCATCAAGCGTTCGTTTTCGGCGCCGGAGAAAAAGACGTCGGTTCCTTCCATAAGGGCGGCGGTTCTCCGGTCGTCGCGGCAATCAACATCGACATTTCCGGCGGCGCAGGCGATGCGGCGCGGTGGACATCGATGGCCCGCGGCATGATTTTCATGGAAGAAGGCAAACCATTTTCCGAAGAGCAGCTCCTGAAAAGTCTGGCGGCCCTGAAAGACGCGAAGATGTTTGCGCGCATCCACGTGCCGGATCCGGACCGGACGAATCAGGGCCTCGTATTCAATTTTCAGCTGACGCCGTTTCCACGGATCCGGGCGATCCGGATAGACGGGGCGTTTCCCGTGTTCGAGCGGGAGGTGCGCAACGCACTGAGCTTCCATTCAGGGGGGCGTTATGCCGCCACCCGGATTCCCGCCGAGGAGGCGTCGGTGGTCGAACTTTTCAAACGGCAGGGGTATGTCGCGCCGGAGGTACGGATCGCCGCCGAACCCGGCGGGGAGGAAGGCGTGGTCGATCTTCGGGTCAGGATCGACAAGGGGCGCTATTTCCGGATCAAGCATTTTGCGATCGAGGGAAACCAGGCCTTTTCGGACTTCCGCCTCAAGCTGAGAACCGACACCTGGAAAAAATCGCTTCTGTTCGGAGATATCCAGCGTTTCGTCCCCAAGGATCTCGATCAGGACGTCAAGGGTCTCGTTAAATTCTACCGCGCCAAGGATTATGCCGATGTTTCCATTTCAGCCGACGTTCAGAAAGATCCCGCCGATGCATCGGTCATCATCCGGCTTGCGGTAAACGAAGGCCGTCGGTATGAGGTTGCCTTCGAAGGAAACGACGCGTATTGGGCCTGGTGGACCTTGCGGAAGGAGCTGGTCCTCGAAAACGGCAACAGGAACGACGCGGGTCTGAAAAAGAGTCTGAGAAACGTCCGCCAACGCTACCGAAACGATGGGTATCTCGACAGCGAGGTTACCGTCGCGGAATCCTCCGGCAAAAAAAGCCCGAAAAATACGCGCGAGATCCGCATCATGATCGATGAAGGACCGCAATACATCGTCGAGAAGATGAAGATCAGAGGAAACGAGGTCTTTGACGACGCCGAAATTCAGGACCAGATGCTGACGCGGACCCCGGGGATTTTTGCAGACGGCGCCTATAACCCGAAGCAGTTGAAGGACGACATCGGTGCGATCAAGGCGCTCTACCTCAAGGATGGATACCGGAAGACCGCCGTGGAAAGAGCGATGGAATGGCAGGCGAAGGCCGCAGGAGAGGCCGGTGACGCGGCCGTGCCAAAACCACCGAAAAAAGCCGCCGCGGCGGACAGCGGCAAAACGGGCGGGGGGAAGCGCTACGGCGATTTGACCCTCACCATCGCGGAAGGCGTCCAGACACGCGTGGCGAAGCTGTCCGTCACCGGCGTGTCGGCGGTGCCGGTCGATACGGTGCGGGCGGCCGTCCAGTTGAAGCCCGGCGCGCCGTACCGGGAATATCTGCTGGCGAATGATGAGGATACGATCACCGGCATCATTGCGGAAAAAGGATTTCCCTATGTCAGGGTAACGGGAAAGGCTGCCGTCAATGCGGCCGGGACCGGCGCCGAGGTCATCTATACCGTATCGGAGGGGCGGTATGTGGAAATGGGCGGGGTCTATTTTACGGGAAATTTCATGACGGCGGAGCAGATTTTGAGAAACGAGATGGAGATCGGCCGGGGAGAGCCTTTTTCGGCCAGGAAGATCCTGGAAAGCCAGCGAAACATCCAGAATATGGAAGCCATCGATCAGGCGCAATTCAGGCTGGTCGGGCTGCAGGAGGATGCCCGGGCCCCGACCCTTTTCATGGATATCGAGGAGCGGCGGCCGTACTGGCTGGAAATGAGCCTGGGATACGATACCGAGCGGCACCTCTTTGGCGCGCTGAAGGGTGGAAACCGTAATCTTTTCGGCAGAAACAACGACCTGAGAGGAAGCCTCGAGGTCAGCCAGATCGGATACCGCGCGGACGCCTCCTTTACCGAACCCCGGTTCCGGCAGAGCCGAATCTCTTCAACCAGCACCCTGTTCGCGGAGCGGATAGAAGAATTCAATCAGGATTTCGGAACCCGCAGCTTCGGCGTTTCCCAGAACTTCAGCCGAAACTTTCTCCAAAACGATCTGAACCTTGGGCTGGCCTTCCGTCTGGAGCGGCGGGAGCAGTACATGCGTGACGACAAACCGATTCCGCCGGGGGATGAGGATCTTTACATCCCCCGCACCGTCTTCGTGACCACGCCGACCGCCGTCTACAACACCACGGATTCATTTACCCGTCCGACAAAAGGAATTTACAGCTCTCTTTTTGTCGATATATCGACCGGGTTACAGGAATCGCTCGACAATTTCGTGAAATATCGATTCGAAACCCGGTATTATACGACGCCTGTCGAACGGCTTACCTTTGCGCTTCGGGGAAGGTATGGCTATATTTATCCTTATGGAACCGACAGCGTCATTCCCGATGACCAGTTATTTTACCTGGGAGGCACATCAACGGTCAGAGGTTTCGACGAAAACCTCCTGAGATTCGATGCCGACGGCAAGGCGGTCGGCGGCAGGGAAGCGGTGCTGGGCAATGCCGAGGTTCGATACGATCTTGGCATGAATATCGAAATGGCGGTTTTTTACGACATCGGCAGTGTCGCACGCGCCGAAGGTCGAGGCGGCTCGGACGGTTTCAGATCGTCGACGGGCGTCGGTCTCCGGTATATTACCCCGATCGGGGCCGTCGGCCTCCTGTATGGGTGGAAGATCGATCCGCTGCCAAATGAAGATGCGGGGCGTCTTCATTTTTCCATCGGGTATACCTTTTAACCCTCCGGAAAGACGTATGGTCCGATCGTGAAAAATGAAAGGAGAAAAGATGGTTGCAACTCGAAAAATTGCGCAGGTTCTCATATGCGGTATCTTTGTGCTGGCTGTGGTGACGGGAACCGGCAATGCCGCCGACAAGAAGGATATGGGCGGATGGGATCTGGGCGGCGCTTACAACCAGCTGTATAAAAGCAGCGAGAGAGACCGGCTGAAAGGGACGGTGGAATCCTTCGAGGAGGTGGTCCCCATGCCCGGTATGTCTCCGGGAGTGGCGATAGTGGTCAAGGATGACGACGGCGACCGGGTGATGGTTCACCTGGGGCCCCGGTGGTTTGTCGATCCCGACGGCATCGGCGTCCGAAAGGGCGATCAGGTAAAAATAAAAGGGGCGTGGGCGGTGATCGGTGAAGAAGACGTCTTTATCGCCTCCAAGGTGAAACGTAGCGAGTTCGACGAGTACAAGATCAGGCGGACGCGGGACGGCTATCCGTTCTGGTGTATGAGCGATGCGGAACTGGCCCGTGAAAGAGCGGGGGATTGAGAGAAGATCGATGGGTGTCGAAGCCCGGGAGGTGTGCTCCGGGCTTCGATCACGGCTGTTTTGTTGAAATAAATGACACAATCTGTTATACAACATAAAAAACCGAGAAAATTACATATTCACCGATACCGAGACCATAAAATTTTACTCTGTTTCCTTCGAGGAGGATCCGTGTGAACGCCAGAAAACGGATTGTCATCATCGATGATCATCCCCTGTTCCGGGAGGGCCTTAAAACCATTCTGGGTCGCAGCGACAGCTACGAGGTGGTCGGAGAGGCCGGGACCGCTGTGCAAGGCCTCGATCTCATCAAAGAGATCCAGCCCGACCTGGCCATTGTGGACGTCTCGCTGCCGGACCAGAACGGGATCGATCTGACCCGGGATATCGTGAAAGTCTCGGTTGTAACGCGCGTTTTGATGGTCAGCATGTACTCGAAGATCGACTATATCGTTCGCTCTTTTCAGGCAGGCGCCTTCGGCTACCTGGCAAAGGAGTCCGCGGCCGATATGCTTCTTAAAGGAATTGAACACGTTCTGAACGGCGATTATTTCATGGATACGAAGGTGTCTGAAAAGGTGGTCAAGAAACTCGCGGAAATTCCTGAAAAGAAAATGGCGGTGACCGCGGAAGGCTACGAAGCCCTGACGCCCCGGGAACAAGAGGTGATGACGCTTCTGGGAGAGGGAATGTCGGCGGTCCAGGTGGCCGAAAAATTGTTCATCAGCCCCAAAACAGCCGAGAATCACCGAGCGAATATCATGCGTAAACTGGGGTTGCACAGTTCCATTGAACTGATCCGGTATGCCGCGAAAATCGGCATTATCGATGTGGATCTCTGGAAGGAATAGAATCAGCCGTCTTTTGGTTTTCCCGCCTATCTGAAATCCCGCATATCTCGGCGGGAGGTTCCCTGTTCCGGGGGATTTTCCCGTTAAAATGAACGATTGCCCCTATAGACAAACGCCTCTCACCGTCGATATATATAATCATATACGATAACTCCCGATACCGTGGAGGCAAAAATGGAAAATATCGACAAAGAGGTACATCCTTTTGGTCCTTATAAAACGCCTATCCATGTCAAATATTTCAACAGACAGAATGGATCGATCGCCTGGGCCTCCGATCATTGGGGAGAGGGTATCTGTTTTCATACCACAACCCGTTTCCCACTCGGAGCGACCGTGCAGATTCAGGCGTGCCGCGATAAAGCGACAGGCTTCTTCAGTGCACCGCCGTCGCCGACAAACACGCTGGGCGTTGTGAAGGGCTGCAAAAAAATTTCCGGAGCCGTGCCGACACTCTACGAGGTGAATGTCCGATACTTTTTATCGGAATGCTGAAAGAGTATAAATTAAGGCATATATCTTGCTTGTCGTTATACATGCATTTTAAATCAGCATCTGCAAGCATGAGCGGATCCTCTTGCTCTACGTTTATCAAAATTTAGTTTTGATCATGATACCGATATGTTCCATGGTTCCATCATGTAAGGATTCCGATTCGGCAGCGCCTGTCAAGTTGTGGAGGCGCTGATGCCGATCGCAAAATTTGATCCTGATTGCCAAAAATGGTCTTAAAAGCGGAGTGATGCCAGGTGTTCATCACTTCCTTTCAAAGGGTCTTCCATCGGTGTTCGTATCATAAACCGACATCTCAAATAATTACCGTCCGCCGTCCCCCAGGCGATACCCCGTCCGGACGGCGGCGAATTCTTGCTCATGACCGCTGGAGGATAAGATGGCCCTGATATTGATGGTCAATGATGAAGTACCCGACAGACGATATGTCTCCCAAGCCTTGGACGGTGAAGGCTACCGGATGATCTCGATCGATGATCCCTCCCTGATATGGGCGTATATCAACAGATTCGAGCCGGATCTGGTCTTGTTGAACGGATTGTCGGAACGATTCCAAAGCTTTGATGTGTTGAACGACATCAAGAGGAAATACCCCGATTTTCCTGTCCTGGTATATATGGTCACTGACGATGATTCCATGAATAAACTCAAGCAGGCGATCGCGCTTGCGCTCTTCGAGGTCAGGTTCGGGCGGCGACGGCGCGGGAATCGGCGATTGCCGTCGGTGCGTACCGTGGAAGCGCGGCAGCTTCGCACCAGTGTTTAAGGCTACTCTTACAATTGGTCCGGAAGTTGATGAAGACGAGGTATGCTGTGGCGACAAATTTCAAAATGGTTTCTCAGAAAAAAAAAGACAGACTGCATATCCGCCTGTCGGGGGATTTCGACGGTTCCTCCGCCTGCGAACTGATCAATGCCTTGGAGGCTTGCCATGACTCTGATACAAAAGTCGTGATCGATACCTGCGGTCTTTTGTCGATTCACCCCTTTGGCATGGGCGTTTTTCATAAGCACTGCGCCATGGGAAAATTATCTCCCGAGGTCGTTTTTACCGGAAAATACGGCAGCTCCATTCAGCCCCGGAGAAGCCTCTCTCTGTAGCGTCACGGGAGCGGTCGGTGTCACGGCATTTATAGTATGGCAATGGCGCCGGACAACGCTTTTATTTGCATGAGACCACCCCCTGTGCTAAAACCTGTGGGAAATCAGCAGGGGTTACCTCATGACGATAAAAGAACATCTGAACGTGCTCGATCACATCTACCGGGTATATGATGCATTCATCAAAGACTACGACCTTTCCTGCCAAAAAGGATGCGGTCGCTGCTGCACGCGAAACGTCACGCTGACCACCCTTGAGGCATACAAAATAACCGCCTGTCTCGATCGGAAAGAACAGGAAGATCATTTTCGGAAGATGACGGCGGCCCTCGATCGCCCGCGCTTCATTCCCCGGCTGAGTACCAATGCATTGGCTGCGCTGTGTCTTCGCGGAGAAGATCCGCCGGAGGAAGAAAATGATCCTGACTGGGGCGCCTGCCCCGTTCTGAACGACGGCGTTTGTCCGATGTATGCCGTGCGTCCCTTTGGCTGCCGATGCATGGTCTCTTCCATACGCTGCGATGAAGCCGGGTTTGCCGAGATGGATCCTTTTATCGTCACCGTCAACAATGTGATGATGCAATATATTGAACACGTTGACCGGCAAGGCTACAGCGGTAATCTGGCCGATCTCGTTTTGTTCATGAGATCGGATGAAAACCGTCGGCGCTACAGGGAAGGCCTGATTGTCGAGACGCCCGCCGGCATGATTCCAAATCATCCGATCCAAGCGCTGATGGTGCCGCCGCGGCATCGACAAAGAATCTCTTCCCTTATCAAAGCCCTCGGGCAAGTCCCTGGGATGTCACCCTCCCCCGAATAAGATCGACATGGCCGGTCGCCGGCCTACAGACCTAAAAGCCGTGCTGCATTGTTGCCGCAGAGATCAGCCGTTTCTTCCCGGGAGATGCCCGATCCGGCCATATCGCCGAAATATCGCCGCGGCGTAAGAAGAGGGTAATCGGTGCCGAAAAGAAGTTTTTCCCGCCCTGCCATCCGCATCGCCATAGGGTATACGTCGACGTCGTAAAGAAACGGCGACGCCGCGGTGTCATACCATACATTTCCGAGAGTCTCCCTGACCTCCCGTTTCAGAAGGTTGTAGAAAAAAATGCCGGCGCCCCAATGGGCCAGAACGATCTTGTTTTGGGGAAATATTTTCAGCATTCGATAGATCTGCGCGAGGGTGTTGGGGCTTTTTCCCGGATAGAAATGGCCGACCGGTTCGTTGGTGTGAATGAGGATTATCCGGTCATGGTCGCGGCAGACGGCCATGACCGGATCCAACGCATCGATGGACCGGTCGTCGATCCCGGATTCGTAAAACGCCAGCTCACCGACCCCGAGAAGACCCGCCTGCAGACAGCGCTCGGTTTCAGCGGCAGCAGCGGGGTTCAAGGCGTCGAAGCAGGCCAGGCCGATGAGACGGCCGGGATATTTTTGAACCATGTCGACGATATAGTCGTTTTCTCTTCTGAAGACATCCGCGTCCCGCCAGGGAAAACCGAAAACGACCGACACGTCGACCCCCTCCTCGTCCATCATCCGGAGGGTTTCCTCGGCGCCGACAATCCGCGATTTCGGCGAATCATAGAGGAGTTTGAAGGCCGGCTCGGATGGAAAATATGCGGATCGGTTCTTCCTGATCTTTTCGGAAAAGATATGCACATGAAAATCGATGATCATATCATGCCTCCAGGGCAGCGGGTTTATCGCACCAAAAAATGCTTTTGACTTTTTGCGGATTCATCATTATTCACAGAACAACGGTTTTCAGAATAGAAACAAATATACGGGTTGATCAAGCATAAATTTCAGATCGATTATATTTGCCTGGTATATTTGCCTGGTATATTTGCCTGGTATATTTGCCTGGTATGCCTGCCCGGTATCCTACCAGGACAGCTTTCGCCTTTCGGGCGCCGGTGATGTCACATGTTTTTTCTGATCGGCGGCATCACGCCGAAAATAAAAATTTTGGATGAAAAACCCGTCATCTGTCCAGTGTGCGGTCTTGCCCAGGCCCGGTACAAGCGTTTGGATTACTGGCTGAACCTTTTTTTCGTTCCGGTCGTCAGGGTTAAAAAAGGGGAGCCGTTTTTGATGTGCGAACGCTGTGAGCGAAGCGTCCATGAGATGGGAGACGAATACCAGTCGGTTCTTGACCGGCAGGATGCCCGGTGCCGGCATTGCGGCAGGGCCCTGCATCCTGAATTCCGATACTGCCCCCATTGTGGAAAAGCGGTGTAGGCGCTGGCAAATGACGCAATGGCACGCATGGTGAAAAGCAGCCCGGCGGAACCCGAGCGGCATGTGGTTCTGGTGGCGCCGGAAGTGCATTGGAACACCGGAAACATCGGCAGAACCTGTCTGGGCGCGGGGGCGCATCTTCATCTCATCGAACCTTTGGGCTTTTCCATAGCCGACCGTGAGGTCAAGCGCGCCGGTCTCGACTATTGGGCCAGGGTGCGGCTTTCGGTATGGGAAAACTTTGAGGCGTTTTTTGCGGCGGCCGCCCCGGCGCCGGAAGAGATGGCCCTGTTTGCGAAAAAAGGATCCCGGCCATTCTGGGAGATGAAACCGCGTCGGCGGACATTTCTGGTTTTCGGTTCTGAAACAAAGGGCCTGTCGTCCGGCATCCTCGACCGTTATCCGGACCGGACCTATCACATTCCGATGACGCGGGACATCCGGTGTCTAAACCTCTCCACCAGTGTGGGAATCGCCCTTTACGAGACGCTTCGCACCGCCTTGCCGTTTCATGCCTGGTCATAAATTATTTTCAGTGTCATTCCCCAGGAATTGCGCGATCCGGGAGCCCATCTCCCGGACGGCTTCCGGCCGGAACCAGAGCATCTCCGGATCGGCCTTGAACCATGTGTACTGGCGCTTGGCATACCTCCGCGTGTCGCGCTTGAGGGTGACAACGGCCTCCTCCCAGCCGATGCGGCCTTCGATGAAATCGGCCATATGACGGTATCCGATCGACTGCATCGATTTGAGATCCGCGGCATAGCCCATTTCAAGCAGCGACCGGACCTCCGCCGTCAGCCCCATCTCTATCATCGCCTCCACGCGCCGGTCGATCCGCCGGTAGAGCGCGGCCCGCTCCATGTCGAGGGCGAGTTTAAGCGTCCGGTACGGCGCTTCTCCGAAGCGATGCGCCGCATGATGATCGGAAATGGGTTTTCCCGTGGTTTCAAAAACCTCGATGGCGCGGACAATTCTGAACCCGTCGTGGGGATGAATCCGCCGGGCGGCTTCAGCATCCAACAGCGCAAGGCGTCGGTGCAGGGCGGCGGCGCCGGTCAGGGCCAGCTCCGCTTTGAGCCGGGCGCGGCATTCGGGGTCGTGCGGCGGGGCGTCGAAGAGTCCCCGGGTCAAGGCTTTGATGTACAGTCCGGTGCCGCCGACGACAAACGGCAGCACCCCCCGGCCCGTCATCGCGGCCGCGATGCCTCGCGCCTCGCGAGCGAATCGGGAGGCGTCGAAGGGCGCGTCGGGCATGGCGATATCGATCATGTAGTGGGGCACGGCGGCCTGTTCTTCGGGGGTCGGTTTTGCGGTGCCGATGTTCATGTGTCGGTAGATCTGCATGGAATCGGCGCTGATGATTTCACCGCCGAATGCGCGGGCGAGTGCGATGGCCGCGGCGGTTTTGCCGATGCCCGTCGGCCCGCAGATGACAATGACCTTCGACTGTTTCCGGACGATGTTCATATGGTGCGGTATTGTTCCTCCGTAAAGAATCCGTTTGCGTCAAAATGAGAAAGGACGTAAAAAACAGAGCACTGCCGAAAGAATCGGATCTCAATATTTGGAGTTATCGTACCTGATCGATAATGATTTGAAAAGTCATAACCATGTTGCGCTGTTTCAGGTGATGCAGAAGGAAAGGGAGGGCCGGATTGCGACGGACAGGGGTAATGGTGTCGATATCCAGATGGTTGACGGGATTTCCGGGGCGCATGTCCATCCTCGGTTTTATCCTTCTGATCGGCGTGGGGACTGCCTTGCTGATGCTTCCCGCAGCCGCGAAAACAGCCTCGCTGGGATTTGTCGACGCCCTCTTTACGGCAACCTCGGCCGGCTGCGTGACCGGGCTCGTCGTCGTAGATACCGGCACCCGTTTTTCCCTTTTCGGACAGATCGTTATCCTGACGCTGATCCAGGCCGGCGGACTGGGGATCATGACGCTTTCAACCCTTTTCCTCTTTATTGCGGGTCGGAAACCCGGCATGATGGAGCGGCAGGTCATTCAGGACACCTTCACCCACCAGGGGACCGTGCCGCCCTCGACCATCGTTCGGGAGGTGATCATATTTGCCTGCGTGATCGAGGCGGTGGGGGCGTCGGTTCTCTTTGTCAGGTTTCTGATGGATGCGAAGCCCGCGGAGGCGTTTTATCTTGCGGTCTTTCATGCCGTGAGCGCTTTTTGCAATGCCGGCTTTTCTCCGTTTTCGGACAGTCTGTCGGCGTATCGCAGCGACTGGATCCTCAACCTGACGGTCTGCTTTCTCATCATTACCGGCGGCATCGGCTTTTTCGTGCTTTCCGAACTGAAACGGAATTTTCGGTTTTCACGCCGCACCTGGTCGCGGCTCAGCCTTCATACCAAGCTTGCGATCTTGTCCACCCTGGTGTTGCTCTTTACCGGTACGGTCTTCATCCTCTTCATGGAATGGCCCAATGCGCTGGCAGAGCTTCCGGTTCCCGACCGCTTCCTGGCGGCGTTCTTCCAGTCGGTCACGACGCGGACCGCAGGCTTCAATACCCTGCCGATCTCCCAGCTGGCCAACGAAACCCTTTTTCTCTTTATCGTCTTGATGTTCATCGGGGCTTGCCCCGGTTCATGCGCCGGCGGCGTCAAAACAACCACGTTTTCCACCTTGATGCTGATGGGATTTTCGCGCCTCCGGGGGCATGACCGGCCCCGTATCTTTTATCGAACCATCTCGAGCGGAAGCCTCGCGCGGGCAATCAATGTGGTGATGATCTCGATGGTGGTGATCGTCGCGGCAACGATGCTGCTCCTGATGACCGAGTTGAGATATCTGTCGCACCTGGAGAGCCGGGGCAAATTTCTGGAGCTTTTTTTTGAGGTCGTCAGCGCCTTCGGCACGGTCGGCCTGTCGGCCGGAAATACCGCAGGTCTTTCCATGCCGGGAAAACTGATCATTACGGCAGTGATGTTTATCGGGCGACTGGGGCCGCTGGTCATCGGCGTCGCCATCAGCCGTCAGCGCAGCTCCCGTTTTCATTATGCGGAAGAAAATATAATGGTGGGATAGAAAATGAAACAATTCGCGATCATCGGTGTCGGCAATTTTGGGCATTACCTGGCCGAGCATCTCTACAACAAGGGGCATGCCGTGCTGGCGGTCGACCGCAGGGCCAACGTGATCCAGGATATCAAAAGTCTTGTAAATCAGGCGATCGTCGCCGATGCAACCGACAAGAGCGCTCTGGAAGAGATCGGCGTGAAAGAGATGGATGCCGTGGTGGTATGTATCGGCGATTCGAGTCTCAGCAACTCGATTCTCGCCACCCTCAACCTGCATGACATCGGGGTCAAGCGCCTCCTGGCGAAGGCCATCAGTGAATCCCATGCCCGCATTCTCAAAAAGATCGGCGCCGACGAGGTGTTTTTTCCCGAAAAGGATCAGGCCGTCTTTCTGGGCGAGCGTCTGCACAACCCCCATATTCTTGATTACCTTCCGTTTCTCGAAGGTTACAGCATGGTGCAGCTCGCCCCGCCGAAATCCTATATCGGCAAACGCCTCAAAGAGCTCAACCTGATCAATCTCTACGGCGTACAGGTCGTTGCCATCAAGGAGCTGGTGCCCGAACGTCTCAACATGATCCCCACCGGCAACTATGTACTCAAGGACAGCGACATCATGATCGTTCTCGGCCCGAACGACGCCCTCGATAAACTGCGCGAAAAGGCGGAGTGATCATCCGCCGCCGTTCCGGGTGCGTTCGTATAGATTCTGGCGGCGATTGGGGAGGAAGAAGCGCATTTTATGGCCGCGGACCCGATCGAGGGCGGCGGCGAAGAGATCGGTTACGAGCATTTCCTCCCGTCCGCTCAGATTCTTTTCGATGATATTGCCGGAAGGATCGATGGCAAGCGCGATTCCCGGAAACTGAAGGCCGTTGGTATTTTCTCCGGCCTGATTGCAGGCGACGACAAAGAGGCTGTTGTCAAATGCCCGGGCCGGCAGATGGCGGCGCCACGACCGGTATTTTTCCGCAGGTGTCCCCCGGGGAGAGGCATGCGGCATGAAAATGACGTCGACGCCCTTCTGGGCCATGAGGGTGGAAAGATCGGGAAAGTGGGCGTCGTAGCAGAGCTGGATGCCGAACCTGACGCCCGCGTATTCGAAAACGGGAACATCCTCTCCGGCCGTGAAAACCTCCCGCTCGGGGGGTGCTATGTGAACCTTCCGATAAACGCCCACGCTCCTGTCGGGGGCTGCCGCCAGATGGCTGACAAAGATCCTATCCCCGTCTCCCCGCTCGGCCATGCCGGCTAGGATGGCGATGTTCTCCCGCACGGACAGGCGGGAAAGCTGGTCGCTGATCGGGCCCGGCACCGGTTCCGCCACCGCCTTGATATCGGGGCGCCTGCTGTATCCGGAGATATTCATCTCTGGAAAGCAGATCAGGCCGGCGCCCGATGTTTTGGCAGACCGGACCATATCGGCCATCCGCTCCATATTTTTATGGATATCGGGTGAGAAAGAGTGGAATATGGCCGCGGCGACGCGAATATCTTTCATCTATCACTGCTATACTGCTATAGGTCGAAATGCGCTTTGATCTTGTATACGTTGGTGGCCGGCAGGTTGAGGATGGCGTCAACCCCGGTCGCGCGGGCAATGTCTGCGAGATGACGTTCGATGTCCGACATGGACGGCGCGATAAACGTAAACCAGACATTGAAGGCGTTTTCCCGTGTGTAATTATGGGTCACGCCGGGATACCGGTTGACGGTTTCCGCGAACAGGGCATACTTTTCCTCCGGAACCTTCGCGGCGCAGAGTGTGCTGACGAAGCCCAGCTTGTGGGGGAAAAAATTGCCGCCGATTCTCCGGATGATGTCACATTCCTTCAGCCGGATCAGTCGCCGGATGACTTCCTTTTCGGATATTCCAAGCTCTTCTCCGATCGATCGATAGGGGCGTGATGATATGGGAAAGTCTGACTGGATGCGATTCAAGAGCTGCCGGTCGGTATCGTCCATCACCTCCATCGACCGGGAGGGACACGCATCCCTTGGCGCATGGTGCTCTGAAAACCCGCCCGCCGCACGTTCCGCCGTCTTTTCCATCTCATTCATGGGGAATTCCCTTTCAGAAAATGGACATGCAGTTTTCGGCTGCGCGGACCGTCGAATTCGCAGAAGAATATTCCCTGCCAGATGCCCAGAACCAATCGTCCGCCGTCGACCGCGATCATCTCGGACGCTCCCACCAGGCTGGCTTTGATATGGGCCGGTGAATTGCCCTCCTGATGACGGTAGGCCGCATCCCATGGAATGAGCCGATTCATCATCATCAGGATGTCGTCTTGGACGCTCGGGTCGGCATTTTCGTTGATCGTCACCGCCGCCGTCGTATGCGGAACGAACAGCATGCAGATTCCCGCTTCGATGCCTTCGGCCGCAACGGCCTCGCGCACCTGTTCGGTGATATCGACGAGGTCGGTTTTCTGTCGGGTCTTGATCGAAAGAATCATTTTATCCCCGTGTCGTTCCCGTGGTGGTTTTTTGGCGTGTCTTCCAGGATCCGACCGCCGCGGGAATGAATGAAGCCGTCGCCCGGAAGAGCCGCGGAACAATAGGCTTCTATAGACTTTCAGATAAAGATTTTGGCAAGGCAGAGTGAGACAGGCGTATGAATCATACGTCAATGATCGATAACGCAGTTCAAAATCTTTATCTGGAAGTCTATATTGACTTCCACCCGGGATTTTTGTATAGGACCGGAGAATGAAAGTCAATATGAAATACAGTGTTTTCAATGATCTAAATTTGTGGAAAAAAGTTTGGATAATGGTGTCATAATCCCTTGTCGTCAATTTTCATGTTGACAATTTCGAAACATAAATATAAACATCCTAATAAAAAATTACGATCAGGCTATATACATATATGTATATGTAATTGGGTATTGTTCAAACACTATAAGAGGGGGTTTTCTTAAATGGCAACAATCGAGTTCAAAGGTAAAGAGTTTGACGTTGATGAAGACGGTTTTATCACGGATTACAAACAGTGGAATCAGGAGTGGGTCGAGTACGTGAAAGAACAGGAAGGCATCGACGAGCTGACCGACGAGCATCATCTGGTCGTAAAAGTTCTCCAGGAGTACTACGAAAAGAACGGTATCGCCCCGATGGTCCGCGTACTCTCCAAGCTGACCAAGATGAAGCTGAAGCACATTTATGAATTGTTTCCCTCGGGACCGGGCAAAGGCGCCTGTAAAATGGCAGGGCTGCCGAAGCCGACCGGTTGCGTCTAATCGATTTTTGGTTGTTGTTTGAGTGTTGGATTGTGAATGGGGTGATGCATGTCACCCCATTTTTTTGTATAATAAAGATGTCTCGCCGCATCACGCAACATCCTCGCCCTTCCTATCGCCGCCGTCGAGACTTCCGGAAATTTTGTTTGCGTCATCCCGCTTGCATCATCAAGGATGGATTGCGCTGGATATGATCATCCGAAAAGCCGTCATCAATGACGTCCGGCCTATTCATCGCCTGCTTCAGGAATACGGCAGAAAAGGGGAACTCCTGTCGCGTCCGCTCAGCCAGCTCTACGATCATCTCCGCGATTTCTGGGTATGTGACGACACCGCCGGCGGCGCCGGCATCGTCGGCTGCTGCGCCCTGCAAGTCTGCTGGGAAGACCTGGCGGAGATCCGTTCGTTGGCGGTCCGGCCGGAATTTACGGGGCGCAGGATCGGAACGCAATTGACCGAAACCGCCATTTTTGAAGCCAGGGTCTTCCGCATCAACCGGGTGTTTACGCTCACCTACCGGCCGGGCTTTTTCAAGAAGCTCGGATTTGTCCCCATCGATCGATCCGGGTTACCGCTCAAAATCTGGAGCGACTGCATCACCTGTGTGCAATTTCCCAACTGCGACGAAAACGCCATGATGCTGAATCTCTCCGGCACGTGACCGGTCGCCGCGAGAGCTCTATTCCGTCATCAATCGCCGTTATGTATAGATGATATTGATGGGAAGCGGAGGGTAGTGTCGCACCCCTGGTCTGGGGAGAACCAGCTGGGCATCGACGCTCAGCCAGCTGAGATCGGGCTTGATCTCCCGAAGTTTGCCGTCTTCCGGCGGCCGGGCGGGATTGGTGTAGGCGTAGGATGCCTGGAAGATGCAGATGCTGCTTTGGTCTTCGCGGGCGACGACGTAATTTTTCCTGAATGACCGGATGTTGATATTTCCGGTTTCGGCCGCCTGACGGAGTTCGGTCTCCGAGAGTTTCATCAGCACCGTCTTCGACACCCCCTGTTCGGCAATCCGCAGCAGCGCGCGCGATTCGCTGCTGCCGGCATAGATGGTGCTGAGGCAGGGAATCTGGCGGAGATACTGCGCTGCGACGCATGCCGCGGTCCGCCGTCCCCCCACCATCACCGGCAGGCCGTAGTATTCGAAGAACTTCTTCTGGATATCCTCGGCGTATTTATCCCCTTTTTCGTAAAGATCCTTCGATATGTATCTGAGCTGATGGGCCAGATCCTCGGCCGCGTCCGCGATCGGCCAGTCGATGCGGACGTGGAAATGGGAGAGATAGTACCTGTTTTTGGCCCGGCTTGCCGGATCCCGCTGGATCAGAAGCGCATAATCGACCGGGAGAAGGATCCGCAGAAAATCATTGAAGCGGGCGGAATCGAGGTATTTATGGTAGCGCTCGAATTCAATGCTCAAGGGAAGGGTTTTCGATCGGAGGAGATTGCCTTTGATCGTCTTGTTGGCATCGAAAAAGCGGATGTATTTCTTGAAGGCGACAGGGATGCTGTCTTCCACGAAGATGACCAGAAAGGCATTCTGGCATTTGTATTCAACGTCGGGCAGGATGGCGCGGGGTTTGAGCTCGCGCTTTTCCACGAACGGGTAGAACTGTTTCAGGTCGCGGAAGTTCCGGTAGGAGTCGATCAGGCCGTAGTCGATCATGCACTGATCCAGTTCATCCCGCAGCAGCTCGTAGTATGACCGCCGCAGCCGGTTGTTCTGACTCAGCTCCTCCCTCTTTTTCCAGTATGCCACAACCCTCTCCCCGATCATCGCAGCTTTGGTGTCAACCGCAGCCGGAGCGTTCGAAGCGCCGGCGGGCGCGGCCGCACATTAAATCGTGACGGCGTCTGCGCCGTTTTTCTTCACGATCGTTCACCGGGGTCGTGTTCACGATGCTTGCCTTTGTCGGGCCCACCGTGTTGCGACCGGCGACGTATCGCTTTCTTTCTGGACCACCGTTCGAAAAATCCCATGGTGCCGGCGGCATAGGCACGGTCGACCTTTTCCTCGCGGACCGTCACTCCCTGTTCTCCCCGGAGGGCCCGGCGGAGGCATTCGGTTTTGTGGGGGCAGGCCATGCAGGTCGGCGGAGAGCCCCGCAGCCCTTCAGGACCCATGGGAAAAACAGTTTTCAAGTCCCCATAGCAGGGGGGGTGGATTTCTTTGGATGGCATGCGATTGGTCATGGTCGTCTGTTTGAATGGTTTTGGCGGTTATACTGATCGAAGTCGCGGTTCATGTCGGCGATATAGCCTTGGTCGGCAAAGCTGAAATACCGGTTGTCGCCGATGACGAGGTGTTCGTGGACCGTAATACCCACGATCTTGCATGCGAACAGAAGCTGGCGGGTGATGGCCACATCCTCCGGCGAGGGATTCGGATCCCCGGAAGGGTGGTTGTGGGCGAATATCACCGCGGCAGCCCGATGTTCGAGGGCCTGCCGGATGACCTCGCGGGGATAGACGGCCCCCGAGGTGAGGGTTCCCTCGAACAGGGTCTCTGCGGCCAGTATCTTGTTCCGGGCGTCCAGATAGATCACCTTGAACCGTTCCCGGTCCTTGTCTTTCATGTTATAATAAAGATAATCGAACACCTCGCGGGCGTTTTTGACGGGGTCCTTTGTGAGTATTTTTTCCTTGAGAAACCGGTCGGCCACGGCTTTGATCAACCGGATGCCAAGGATATTGGCAGGGCCGATCCCGTCAACCTTCACGAGCTCGCCGGGCGACGCCTCCAGAACCCCCTGAAGGGTCTTGAACCGCTGAAGAGCGGCCTTGGCCGCCTTTTTACAGTCTTTGCGCGGGGTGGCCAGGGTCAGCAGCAGTTCGATGACCTCGTAGTCGTGGAATCCCGCCAGCCCCGCCGCGAGAAACCGCTCCCGCAGCCGTTTTCGATGGCCCGCGCCCTGATGCGCCGACGGTTCAGTCATGCCCGCACCGGCTTCGGTCGTTATCCATCGGCCGGCGCCGACCCGGCGGGTTGCATCGGCCGGGAACGTATCCGATCGATGTGATAGGTCGGTCAGTATTCATCCAGCTCTTCCCTGAGATCGCGTGTCATCAGGCGGTGGAGGGCTACCTTCGGCGGGACGTCTTCGTAGAGGATATGATAGATTTCATGACAGATCGGCATCTCCACGCCCAGGCTACGGGAGAGGTTGTAAACGGATTTGGCGGTTTTGACCCCTTCTGCGACCATCCGCATTTCGGCCAGAATCTCCGTCAAGGTCATGCCCTGGCCGATTTTTTTTCCGACCATGTGATTCCGACTCAGATCTCCGGTGCAGGTCAGAACCAGGTCGCCGATGCCCGCCGTGCCCGTGAATGTTCTCGGATTGGCGCCCATTCTGACGCCCAGGCGGCGCATCTCGGTGAGCCCCCGGGTGATGAGGGCGGCGCGGGTGTTGAGGCCCAGACCCAGCCCGTCGATGATGCCCGCCGCGATGGCGATGACGTTCTTGACCGATCCGCCGAGTTCAACGCCGACCAGGTCTTCGTTGGTGTACACCCGGAAACCCGGCGTCGAGAATACCTGCTGAACAAAGGCCGCAACACCCTTGTCCCGGGCCGCAACCGTAACGACGGTGGGAACGCCCTGCGCCACCTCCCGGGCGAAGCTGGGACCCGACAGGGCGGCGAGATGGGAGACCGGGATCCGGGGGAGCGTCTCCCGGAGAATGCCTGACATGGTCAGGTGGGTCTGGTTCTCGATGCCTTTGGAGGCCGACACGACGACGCACCCGCCGGCGATCGTTTCCGCGATCTTGAGCGAGACTTCCCGCATCACGTGGGAGGGGACCACGATCAGAACCAGGTCTTTGCCCGAAACGACCGCCGCAAGATCGGTGGAGGGAAGCAGATTTTCCGAAAGCGCTATGCCCGGCAGAAAGAGCTTGTTTTCACGCTCCTGGATGATGGCGTCCTTGACCTCCGTTTCATACACCCAGAAGTCGACGGTGTAGCCCTTGGTTCCCAGAAGGTTGGCCAGAGCGGTTCCCCAGGACCCGGCGCCGACCACCCCGATGGTGATTTCTTGGACGTTTTTATGGTTCATCTGTATCGGTATCCCCCTGAAGTTCATCATCGTCTTGACGCGCATCATCGTCTTGATGCGCTTCCGGGGCGGCCGCCGCTTCCTCGGTGTCCTCTTTTTCCGCGAGCCGGGCGCCGCCGATGATCCGTTCGCCCGCGTCCAGATCCATCAGCTTGACCCCCTGGGTGTTCCGGCTGATGATCGAGATACCTGCAACGGTCATGCGGATCAGTTTGCCGCTGTCGGTCATGAGCATCAGTTCGTCTTCTTCCTCGACCAGAAGAATGGCGACCACCTGGCCGTTCCGCTTGCTGGTCTTGATCGTGATGACCCCTTTTCCCCCGCGGCGCTGCACCGGATATTCATCGATCAGGGTCCGCTTTCCGTACCCGTTTTCCGTGGCGGTGAAAAGGGTCTGGCCGTAGCTCAACACCTCCATCCCGACAAGAGGGTCGCCCGGCGTCAGGGTCATGCCCCGGACGCCCCTTGCCGTCCGCCCCGTGGGCCGGATGTCCGATTCGTGGAACCGGATCGATTTTCCGGACGCGGATCCCAGAAAAACGTTGTTGGTGCCGTCGGTGATCCGGGTGCTGATCAGCTCGTCCCCTTCCGAAAGATCCAGGGCGATGATGCCGCCGGCACGGGGCCGGCTGAAGGCCATGATGTCTGTTTTCTTGATGATCCCATGGCGGGTCGCCATCATGATGTAGGATCCCGGCACGAATTCGGGGACGGCGAGCACGGTGGTCAGTTTTTCCCCCGCCTCGAAATTGAGGAGGTTGACGATGGCCCGGCCTTTGCCGGCTCTTCCGGCCTGCGGAATTTCATAGACCTTGCACCAGTAGACCTTTCCCTGGTTCGTGAAGAAAAGAAAGGTGTGATGGGTGGAGGCCACGAAGAGGTGTTCGACGAAGTCCTCGTCGCGGGTGCCCATGGCCGTCTTGCCTTTGCCGCCCCGGCGCTGGCTCTGATACAGGGTGATGGGATTGCGCTTGATGTATCCGGCCCTGGAAATCGTCACCACCATGTCTTCTTCCGCGATCATGTCTTCCATGGTCAGCTCGCGGGTGGCTTCGACGATCTCGGTCCGGCGCGCGTCTCCGAACGCTTCTTGAATCTGGCCGAGCTCTTCCTTGATGATGCCCAATACGATGCGTTCGCTTGCGAGAATCTCCTTGAACCAGGCGATGTCCTTGAGGATGCTGGTATATTCCTCCAGGATCTTCTCCTGTTCGAGGCCGGTGAGCCGCTGAAGGCGCATGTCGAGGATGGCCTGGGACTGGAGGGCGCTGAGATCGAAGGTTTCCATAAGGCGGTCTTTGGCTTCTTTGGCGGTGGCCGATGCACGGATCAGCGCCACCACGTCGTCGAGATTCTCGAGGGCGATCTTGAGGCCTTCCAGGATATGGGCCCGTTCTTCCGCCTTTCTGAGATCGTAGCGGGTCCTCCGGACGATGACCTCCTGGCGGTGAAGGATGAACTGCTCGAGCATCTCCTTCAGGGTGAAGAGGCGCGGCCGATTGCCGGCGACCGCCAGGAAGATGATGCCGAAGCTCGATTCCATCTGGGTATGCTTGTAAAGCTGGTTGATGACGATCTCGGGAACCTGGTCGCGCTTGAGTCCCATGGCGATGCGCATGCCCTCGCGGTCCGATTCGTCCCGGACGTAGCGGATGCCCTCGATCTGTTTGATCTTCATCAACTCGGCGATCTTTTCGATGAGCCGCGATTTGTTGACCTGGTAGGGAATCTCGGTGACGACGATGGTCTGCTGCCCGCTCTGGCGGTCTTCCTCGACGATGGTCCTGGCCCGCATGCGGATGATGCCGCGGCCGGTGCGGTAGGCTTCCCGGATGCCGTGGGTGCCGTATATGAAGCCGGCCGTCGGAAAATCGGGGCCGGGGATATATTGCATCAGCTCGTCGCAGGTAATATCGGGGTTGTCGATCAGCGCCGCCAGGGCGCTGACGACCTCGGCAATATTGTGGGGCGGGATATTGGTGGCCATGCCCACGGCGATTCCCGACGATCCATTGATGAGCAGGCACGGCAGCCGGGTCGGCAGCACCGAGGGCTCGGTGAGCGATTCGTCATAGTTGGGGGTGAAGTCGACGGTTTCCTTCTCGAGATCCGTCAGCATCTCGTGGGCGATCTTGGCCATGCGGATTTCGGTGTACCGCATGGCGGCCGCGCTGTCGCCGTCGATGGAGCCGAAGTTGCCCTGTCCGTCGACGAGGGGATAGCGCAGCGAGAAATCCTGGGTCATGCGGACAATCGTGTCGTAGACGGCCATGTCGCCGTGGGGGTGGTACTTGCCGATGACGTCACCGACGATGCGGGCGGATTTCTTGTAGGGTTTGTTCCAATCGTTGTTCAGCTCGCTCATGGCGAACAGCACCCGCCGATGGACCGGCTTGAGGCCGTCGCGCACATCCGGCAGCGCCCGCCCGATGATCACGCTCATGGCGTAGTCCAGATAGGACTGTTTCATCTCGGATTCGATGCTTATTTCGGGCATATTCGCAGTAATTTCCATATATATCCCTGTCTCGTATTAAAATGGAGCGGCGGACGGAGTTCGGGCCGGCTTCCGCATGGTCGGTTCGATCAGTAAAGGCGCTGAATCACCAAACATGTAATTATATGATTATTCATCCTTTTGTTCAAGGATTATTTCTATGGACAGGGGTGGATGGGCGGGGGATACGGGATAGGTCGGCCGCAGGCTGGAACATACGGCGGAAAAGGTTCAACCGCGCCGGTGCGTCAATGAGCGGGCGGCCCGGGGATGGGTTGCATGGTGCGTGCGTTCCGGCACGGGAACATCCGGGGCCGTGGGGACGTCTTCGTGGCCGGAGCATGCTCTGCCGCTATGCCGGTACGGACCGGTATGAGATGACCCGGCGGATCCGGCCCGGCTGGATCTTGCCGGGCTGGATCTTAAAGATCAGCGTCTGCTGAGAAAAGCGCCCGCCGTCAGCAGCAGGAGTGCTTCATAGATGATCACGGGCGTAAAGCTGTGGCCGAACAGGGCATATAGGATTCCTCCGCCGATGATGGCCGGGACGCCGCAAAAAACCATTATCCCCAACTTCCTGCTGATGCTCATGTCGATCTCCTCCGCGTTGACCCTTTTCTATAGCCGATATGGGTATTCTTTCGGTAATTTCAATCGCCTGCCGCCGCGCGTAACCAAATGCCGCAACTTGTTCAATTAATCGACGGATATTTTAGCAGTAACAGGTGATGAAGTAAAGGGAAAAAGCGCCACTTTTCCGTCATCACCTGTGCGGATGCCGGGTGGTCTTACACGCGTTCCACGATCATGGCCATGCCCATGCCACCGCCGATGCACATCGAAATCAGGCCGGTTTCCAGGTTTTCCCGCTGCATGTGATGCATGCAGGTAACCATCTGACGCGCGCCGGTGCAGCCGATGGGGTGTCCGATGGAGATGCCGCTGCCGAGCGGATTGGGTTTTTCCACGGGGATGTCCAGCTCCCGCATGCATCCGATGGCCTGGGCGGCGAAGGCCTCGTTCAGTTCGATCGTCTGCATGTCGGCCAGGGTCATGCCGGTCGTTTTCAGCACCTTCCGGATCGCCGGGACCGGGCCCAGGCCCATATAGGCCGGATCGAGGCCGCCGGCGGCAAAGCCCTTGATCCTGACGAAAGGGGTCAGGCCCAGCGCCTTGGCTTTTTCGGAGCTCATCATGAGCACCGCGGCGGCGGCGTCGTTGATGCCCGATGCGTTGCCGGCGGTGACGGTGCCGTCTTTCTTGAAAGCCGGCTTCAGGTTGGCCATCTTCTCGAGGGAGGTATCCATGGGGCGTTCGTCGGTGTCGAAAACGATGTCGCCTTTCCGGCTTTTCATCACCACCGGCACGATCTCCTTTTTGAAGAGGCCGTCGGTAATGGCCTTCCGGGCCCGGGTATGGCTCAAGACACCAAGCTCGTCCTGCGCTTCACGGCTGATGCCGTAAAGCCGGACGATGTTCTCGGCGGTCATGCCCATGTGATAGCCGTAGAAGATTTCATAGAGGCCGTCGAAGACCACGAGGTCGGTGACCTCGCCCGCGCCGGTCAGCTCCATGCGGTAACCCCACCGGGCCTTGGGCAGGGACATGGGTACCATGCTCATGTTCTCCTGGCCGCCGGCCAGCACGACCTCCGCCTGACCCGACATGATGGCGGACGCACCGACGGCGATGGCCTTGAGTCCCGATCCGCAGACCTTGTTGAGGGTCATGGCCGGGGTCTCCTTGCGGAGTCCTGCGCGGACCATCGCCTGACGGGCCGGATTCTGGCCCTGGCCGGTCTGGAGAACGTTGCCCATGATCACCTCGTCGACGACCACCGGTGCGGCGCCGGCATCCCAGTCCGCGGCCTGCTGTTCCAGGTCGATGACGCCCTGGTCTTTCAATGTTTCCGGAATCCCCGCTTTCATATCGTCGCTGAGTGCCGGCCTGAGATTGACCTTCTTCAGGACGTCTTTCATGACGAGTGCTCCCAGCTCGACGACCGGCACGGATTTCAGCGATCCTCCGAAACTTCCTACCGCGGTTCGTGATCCGCTGACGATGACGACTTCGTTCATATGTGGTATCCTCTCTTTTCTGAAGCTAAAATCTGAAGTTAAAAATAGACCTGGTCATTAGAGGGAATTTATTACCATAGACAAAAAAGGAAGGTCAATGGTGATGCCGTGTGTCTGATTCTTTTTTGTGTCGAAGCGCATCCAACATACCGGTTGATTCTTGGCGCCAATCGGGATGAATTTTATGAACGGCCTACCGCTCCCCTGGCGTGGTGGGATGATGCCGCCGCTTCACCGGCGGCTCCTTTTTCGATTCTGGGGGGGCGGGACCGGCGCGGCGGCGGCACCTGGATGGGAATCACCCGCGCCGGACGGTTTGCCGCCCTCACCAATTTCAGGGATCCTGCGTCCAACCTGAGCGATGCGCCGTCCCGGGGCGCCCTCGTGAAAAATTTTCTGGCAGGCCGCGCATCCCCACAGGCCTACCTTGCCGACATCGCTCGGTCGGGAGCGGCATACAACGGATTCAATCTGCTGATCGGAGACGGGAAGGCGCTCTACTACTATTCAAACCGGCATCCGGGCGCCGGCAAAGCGATTCAATTGGTCCTGCCGGGTGTCCACGGCCTCAGCAACCGCTTTCTGGACACGCCGTGGCCCAAGGTCGCGCGCGGGAAAAAGGCGATGGCACGCCTGTGTGGGGGCGGGCGGATCGATCCGGAGGCGATGTTGGACCTTCTGGCAGACCGGGTCCGGGCACCCGACGATCTTCTGCCCGATACCGGCGTCGGCATGGAATGGGAGCGGATCCTCTCGCCGATTTTTATCGGCAGCCCGACCTACGGCACCCGGTCCTCCTCGGTTCTGCTGATCGGCGCGGACGGGAAGGTGGAATTTGTCGAGCGGACCTTCGTCCCCGACGGAAGATCGGTCCGGATCGATGCGACCCGCCGGTTCAGGTTTCAGATCTGAGTGGGATGACGCTTTCAGATGGGGGAAGCGGCTGCATGCCCAGCCGCCGCACCGCCTCTATCACCGCATCCACCTCCAGCTCCGCCATGCAGAGATGATCTCCCCGGGGGCAGGTCCGTTTGAAGCACGGGCTGCACGGCGGCCCCAGGCGAACGACCGCATGGCCCGGCCCGAAAGGTCCGGTACGCCACGGCGCGGTGGGGCCGAAGACGGCGACGACCGGTGTTCCCACCGCGGCCGAGAGATGCATGGGTCCGGTATCCGTCGAGACGACCAGCCGGGCCCGACGGTAGAGGGCCGCCAGGGTCCGCAGGGTGGTTTTGCCGGCAAGATCGAGCGCCGGCAGGCGCATGCGCGAAAGGATGTCGGCCACGACCGGGCGATCTTCCGGCCCCCCGGTGAAAACGATGTCGGCGCCGTATTCCAGGATCAGCCGGTCGGCCAGGGCCGCAAAACGGCGGTTCGGCCACAGCTTGGTCGGCCACTGGGCCACGGGGTTGACGACGACCAGCCGCCGGCTTGCGCCAAGGCCCGCCTGCCGGAGAATATCGCCCACTTGGCTGCGGTCGTCCGCATCTATGGGCAGCCGGTAGACGACGGCGGATGCCGGAACGCCCAGGGCCTCGATCAGCATCAGGTTCCTTAAAAGCGCGTGATGCTCCATCGACACCTTTGGAATGCGCCGGTTGAGCACAAGATAGCTCATCTCCATATGCTGCATGCCGGGGCCGAAACCGGCCTTGACGCCGCCTCTGGCCAGGGCGACGATGACGCCGCTTTTCAGCAGCTGCTGAAAATCGATGACGAGATCGTAGCGGGTGTCCCGCAGGGCCCGGATGAAGCGATGGATCTCCCGGAGCGCCGCCCATCGCCGGTTTCCGGAACGCAGGTCGGCGGCCCATTGTTTCCGCCGGGAAACGAGAACCCGGTCCAGCGCCGGGTGCCCTTCCACGAGCGGGGCGGCGGCGGTCTCCACGACCCAGGCGATATGGGCGTCGGGATACCAGGCGCGCAGGGCGTTGGCCGCCGGCAGGGTATGGAGCACATCCCCGATGGCGCTCATTTTGACGATGAGGATGTTCATGGGGCGCCGTCGCCTTCGGGTTCAAGAAAACGCAGGACCTCATGATAGACCCGGTCCACCGACACCGCCCGCATGCACCGGTGATGGCGGCGCGGGTCTTCGATGGGGCATTCGGGCTTCATGCAGGGGCTGCACGGCACCGGCACCCGGACGATTCTGCTGCCGGGGCCCAGCGGGGACGTGGTGGTGTGATCGGTGGGGCCGAAGACCGCGACCAGCGGGATATTCAGGGCATCGGCCGCGTGCATCAGGCCGGAGTCGTTGGTGACGAAGAGGCGGCACCGCTCGATCAGGGCCATGGCCTCCCGCAGGGTCGTCCGGCCGGCGAGATTGATGCAGCCCAGGCCGATGCTTCGGCGAAGGCTTTCCCCAAGCGCCGCCTCCCGCGGCCCGCCGAAGACGACGACCGGCCGGTCCGGACGCCGGTCCAAAAGCCGCCGGCCCAGCGCGGCGAACCGTTCGGGCAGCCACCGTTTGGCGCCGCCGAAGGCCGCCCCGGGATTGAGCCCGATGATCGCGTCCGTCCTCACGGCGCCGGCTTTCTTCAGAATCCGGGCCGCCCGAACCCGTTCATCAGGGGTGATGAAGAGGGCCGTCTGTCGCCCGAAGGTCTTAAGATCCGCGCCTTCCATGATACCGAGGTAGTAGTCGATCTGATGCCGCCGTTTCAGGCGCCGGGTCATGGGTACCGCGTCGGTGAGCAGCAGCGTCCGTCCGTCGGTGTCGTAGCCGAGCCGTCGGGGAATGTTCGAAAGCCGGGCGATCAGGGCCGCCTCGAAGGCGTTTTGCACCAGAACGGCCAGATCGAAGCGGAGGCGCCGCAGTTCGCCGCACAAACGAAGGATGCCCGAAAGGCCGGCGTGGCGGCCGCCGGCGTCGTAGGCGATGATCCGGTCGACAACCGGGCTGTTTTCGAAAACGGGCGCGATCCAGGGTTTGGCCAGCACATGCACCTCCGCTGCGGGAAAATTGTGGCGGACGGCCCGGATCATGGGGGTGCTCATGACGGCGTCGCCCACCCAGTTGGCGGCGCGGATCAGAATGCGGCGGATCTTTTCGGGTGCAATGGTGGTGTTCATAGGCGTGTCCTTCGGGGGAGGAGCGTTATCATGCGGCGCCGCCTGCAGATGGATAAGGATGCCGGCCCGGCGCGCCGATACGACGGTGTATGAAGGCGCGGAAGGCGGCGTCGTCGCCGCCGAAATCCATGTCGATGCCGATGACAAAAAGGTCCAGCGGCCAGGCAAACCGGCGGTCGATCCGGGCGAAATCCTTCTCCGTGGTGGCGACGATATCCGCTTCGGACGCTGCCGCAGCAGCCGACAGGGCACCGAGCTCCGCGGGCGTGTACGGATGATGATCGGCAAAACCCGCCTCGCCCGCCACCTGGAATCCCAGGGATGCAACCGTCCGGATGAACGCGTCGTTTCGGGCGATGCCCGAGAAGGCAAAGACCTTCCGGCCGCCGCCGCCCGCGGCCGGAAGGTCGGC
>AMWB02018366.1_pt4 | contig 36321 bp, 30 predicted proteins | sample 200311 | NCBI WGS metagenome assembly AMWB02 (sample SAMN02737377, study PRJNA173069) | bioreactor metagenome | biome: anode biofilm in microbial fuel cells | place: USA: California | collected 2010-12-16
CGCCGGTGCCGAATTTCGCCGCCGGCGGCGTGGCGACGCCGTCCGATGCCGCCCTCTGCATGCATCTGGGGGCCGAGGCGGTGTTCGTGGGCTCCGGCATTTTCAAGTCGAGCGATCCGGACAAGCGCGCCAAGGCGATTGTCAGCGCCACCACCCACTGGCAGGATTACGCTATTATCGCCGAGCAGTCGCGCGGGCTGGGTGAGCCGATGAAGGGAATCGCCGCCGAGGGGATTCCGCTCGAAAACCAGCTCCAGACGCGCTAAGCGCACTTAATCCAAAGACATTTACGACGAGCCCGCCCGCGCGGGCTCTTCTTTTTTGAATTGATCGATGCAGTCGAATGTGATTGGCGGTGTCCTGCCGACATGAGTAATTATTCTGTGGCACAGCTCACCCACATCGAATGGACCTGGCGCACCTGGAACCCGGTCACCGGGTGCAACCCGGTTTCGCCGGGGTGCGAGCATTGCTATGCCGAACGGATGGCCCGTCGCCTGCAAGCCATGGGAGTCCCCAAATATCGCAACGGCTTCACGGTCACCCTGCACCCCTCGGAACTCGAGGCGCCGCTGCGCTGGAAGAAACCGCAGATCATCTTCGTCAATTCCATGAGCGACCTGTTCCACGACCAGGTGCCGCTCGAGTATGTGCAGCAGATATTCGAGGTCATGAACCGCGCCCACTGGCATGTCTTCCAGATTCTGACCAAACGCTCCAAACAACTGGCCCGCGTCCAGAGCAAGCTCCCATGGGGGCCGAACATCTGGATGGGAGTCACGGTCGAGAGTGCGCTCTATCGGTATCGCATTAACGATCTGCGCAAGACCGGCGCGGCGATCAAGTTCCTGTCACTCGAGCCGCTTCTGGGGCCGCTGCCGGAGCTCGATATGACCAAGATCGACTGGGCGATAGTCGGGGGAGAGTCCGGGCCGGGGGCCCGCCCGATACAGCGGGAGTGGGTGGTGCAGATTCGCAACCAGTGCCGCGAACAGAACGTGCACTTCTTTTTCAAGCAGTGGGGCGGTCTCAATAAGAAGGCGGCCGGTCGCTTGCTCGATGGCCGCCTCTACAGCGAAATGCCGCCTTTGCCGGATGCCAACCTGCGGCTGGCTGTGTGAAGTTGTTCGTCATCGTGAGGAGTCCCGCTCCGAGCGGGACGACGTGACGATCTGGCCAGGACATGTCTAATCAAATCGTTCCGATTGTGCTTGGTCGCGCGAGGACAGATTCCTCGTCGGCCCGCAAGGCGGGCCTTCTCGGAATGACGCCGTTTGGCGAGCTTTGACCACTGCACGACCTACCGTATCCGCTTCACCAACTGCCGGAGCTTCCGCGCCACCTCCTGGGCCGACGGCGGATCATAATTGGACATCACCGCAATAGAGTAGCCGGTTCCGAAATCGGTCTCGATCACCGCATTGAGCCCCGGTGCACCACCCGCAAAGCCGAACCCGCCCGAGGTCAACTGCGTGGCTTTCGACTTCTCGGGCGTGCGCTTGCCGTCGAACCTGTTCCCCAACATCCACTCCGAGGCATCGGCCGACAGCAACGTCATGTTCCGGAGCGCCTCGGCGAATTTCAGCAGATCGCCCGCCGTCGAATACCCGCCCCCGGCCGAACTGCCGCGCGCCGGCCGCGTGTAGAGATTCCAGACCCGCCCGTCAAGGGTACTGCTCGCGCCGGTCGCTTCGCTCGTGTATCCCTCGGCGAGATTGGCCGGCGGGACATCCGCCTCATACGACTCCGAGCTGGTCATCCCGGCCGGCTTGTACACATGCTCGCGGATATAGTCGTAATACGTCTGCCCGGTCACCTTCTCGATAATCGCCCCCAGCACCACATACCCGCCGTTGGAGTACTGCTCCTGCGTTCCCGGCTCGAAACTGAGCGGCAGGTCGGCAAACAGCTTCATGAAGTCATTAATCGTGCGAATCCGGTCCTTGGGGGTGGCCTCAAATCGCTCGCCGAAGAAATCGCCGATCCCGGAGGACATGGTGAGCAGATGCCGTATCGTGACCTTGTTGCGGGCATCGGCATTCGGGTAGTCCGGCAGCCATTTCCCCAGCAGATCATCGAACGATACCTTCCCCTGATCCGCCAACTGGCAGATCGCCACCTGCGTAAACGTCTTGTTGATCGAGCCAATATTGAACTTGGTGTCCAGATTGTTGGGCGTCCCGGTCCCCTTGTTGGCCGTCCCATACGCCTTCCGGAAGAACGGCGCGCCCTCTTTTGCGATCAGCACCGTGCCGGAAAAGAGATCCTGCTTCACGAGTGAGTCGAGCAACTTAGCGGCTTCGTCGGCTGCCTCCGCCTGCGTCAGGACTGTCGACGCCTGCGGCTGTTCCGAGGGGGGATCCGTCTGCTCGATCCGAATCCCGAGCAGCTTCTGATCAACGACGGGATCGAGCATGAAGCTGCAGTCCAGCCACTCGCCATTGCCGGCCTGGAGGAGCGCTTCGATAGTCGAATCGCTCGCCGCAAGGACGCTGTGGAAAGTGAGCGTTTTGAGATTGTCGCGCATCTGGCGATAAACCTGCAGCCGCTCCTCGACCGAACGGCGCTTCAGCGCCTCGGGGGCGACATTGGCTTCGTAATAGCCGCGCATGATCGCCTCATCGCCGGAATTGAACGCCTTCAGGTAGTCGCTGACCCGCTGCCCGCCGGGACCCGAGGGCAACTGCGGCGCCGCCGCCTGCAGCGTTATGGCAAATCCCATGAGCACGGTCAGACAGATGAGAGAGAGCAGGAACAATCGGCGCACAGCCGCCTCCTTTAGCATTGATGATGCCGGTATCGTTGACCCAAAGATATCGAATACTACGTAAGGAGTTACCTATTAGTTCCGGTGCCGGGATGATCCCCTTGTGCCGAATCCGGACCACCATATATTGAGGGGCACCAAACGAGAGGAGTGCTGTTTTAGGCGTCATGACCGATTTTTCCAAACTCACCCTCGGGTTGCTGGCCCTGCAGGGGGATTTCGAGCAGCACCAGCGGCAACTCCGGTTGCTGGGCGTGCCGAACCGATTGGTGAAACTCTCGGCTCAACTGGAGGGGCTGGACGGGCTGATCATGCCGGGCGGGGAGTCGACCACCATGAATATCCTGCTGGACCGTTTTTCGCTGCGCGAGCCGCTGGTGAAGTTCGCCGAGCATCACCCGGTTTACGGCACCTGTGCCGGTATGATCTTGTTATCCAAGAAGATACTGGACAACCAGTCGGGCGTCACAACTCTCGGGCTGATCGATATCGATGTCACCCGCAACGGCTATGGCCGGCAGATTCACTCGGTGGAGGAGACGGTCGAGGCGCATTTCGATGGGAGCCAGTCGTTTCGGGCCGCCTTCATCCGCGCTCCCAAGGTGGAACGGGTGGGGGCCGGAGTTACAGTGTTGGCTACGTATCGCGGCGACCCGGTGCTGGTGCGGCAGGGGAAGGTCCTGGCGGCCGCCTTTCATAACGAGCTGGGCGAGGATACCACGGTCCTGCGGCATTTTCTGCTTGATTTTTTTGGTGCACCTGCCGAACATTAAACGTATATTAGGTGGATGAACAAAGTCTTCTTTACGCAATCGGTGGGCGAGCACTCGGCTCATGGCGTTCAGCCCAAGGCGCCGACCGTGGCGGAGCGGATGGCGACGCCTCACGCGCGCCTGCCGCGCTGGATCAAGATCACGCCCAAGTCGGGCGAGAATTACCGGCGCGTGAAGGAGATTCTGAAAACGAACGGTCTGCACTCGGTGTGCCAGGAGGCCTCGTGCCCCAACATTCGCGAATGTTACGAGGAAGGAACCGCCACCTTCATGATCCTGGGGCATCGCTGCACGCGCGGCTGCAACTTCTGCGATGTGATCAAGGCGCAGCCCCTCGGCCTCGACACCGAGGAACCGGCCCGGCTGGCCCGGGTGGTGGCCGAACTGAAACTGAAACAAGTCGTCATCACGTCGGTGACGCGAGATGACCTGCCTGATGGGGGAGCTTCTATATTTGCCCGGACTATAGAGCTCCTCCGATGGCAGGATAATGAAGTCAAAGTCGAATTTCTGATCCCGGACATGGGCGGCAATATGGATTCGGTTCGGATTGTGCTGCAGTCGGGCGTCGATGTCATCGCGCACAATGTCGAAACCGTCCAGCGCCTGCACAAGCGGGTCCGGGGCGCCGCCAAGCTGGATCGCTCACTGGCCGTCCTTCGCTCGTGTTCGGAGTTCCGCCCCCGACCGGTCGTCAAGACCGGGTTCATGGTCGGACTGGGTGAAACGACCGACGAATTGGTGGAACTGATGCACCAGGTGTACGCCGCCGGCGTGGATATCGTGACCATCGGCCAGTACCTGCGGCCTTCGCTGGCGCACCTGCCGGTGGAGCGGTTCTACCGCCCGGATGAGTTTGGCGAGCTGGCGCGGATCGGGCGCGCAATCGGCTTCGCCCATGTCGAGGCGGGCCCGCTGGTCCGCAGCTCGTACAAGGCGTTCCACCAGTCGAAGGGAATATTGGAAGCGACATGCTGAACAAGATTATCATCGCGCGCCACCGCGGCTTCTGCATGGGCGTCAAGCGCGCCATTGCCATTGCCGAGGAGACCGCCACCCGGAAAACCGGGCGCGTGACCATCCTCAACGAAATCGTGCACAACGAGGCGGTGGTGGAGCGGTTCCGGTCCCAGGGCGTGGGCCAGGCGTTTTCGCTCGACGATGTCGCGGAGGGGACCCTCATCATTTCGGCGCACGGCATCATGCCGAGCGTGATCCAGGAGGCCGAGTCGCGCGGGCTGAGCGTGGTCGATGCCACCTGTCCGCTGGTGACGCGCATCTACGAAATCGTCACCCGCATCATCGCCAACGGCTATCATGTCATCCATTTCGGCGACCGCAATCACGATGAAACCGAGGGGGTCGTCGGACACGCCCCGGACAAGATCACCGTGGTTTCGTCCAAGGAAGAACTGGCGATCCTGCCGGACTGGACCGACCGCAAGCTCGGCCTCACCTCGCAGACAACGGCCAGCCAGGAGGAGTTCGCCGAATTCCAGAAACTGGCCAGGATGAAATGGCCGCACCTCGAAATATTCGAGACCATCTGCAACGCCACCAGTCAACGTCAGGCAGCCATCATGGACTTGGCCCCGCAGGTGGATCTGGTGCTGGTGGTCGGTTCGCGCACCTCGGCCAATTCGCTGCGGCTGGCGGACATCGCGCGCGCCATCTGCGGCAAAGCCCATCTGGTCGGGTCCGATGCGGACATCAACGACGGCTGGTTCGCGCCCGAAGCGAACATCGAGAAAGTCGGCGTTACCGCCGGCGCCTCCACCCCTGAATTCCTCGTCGAGGCCGTCATCCAGCACCTCGTGAGACTCTCCGGCGGCAAAGCCGAAGTGATCGTCCCGGAGCGACGCGAGCGAATTCGCAACGCCACCCACGGAGCAGTCTGACAACCGGCCCCCGGGGCATCGTCAAACACAGGAGCAGATCATGGCACAAGTTGGTGATCTTTTCATTTATCTCGCGGCCGGCTGCATGCTGGCTTCGGCCATCCTGTATCTGCTGGCCTGGCGCGGCCAGGAGCAATTCGTCTCGCTGGCCCGCAACTTCTTCCGGTTCGGAGCCGCCGGCGTGGTGCTGGCTATCGCGACACTCGTGTACCTGATCCTGAGTCACGATTACACGATCGCCTACGTCTACTCGTATTCCTCGAACGATCTTCCCCTGCACTACCTGATCGCCAGCCTCTGGGGCGGTCAGGAGGGAACCTTCCTCCTGTGGCTCTTCTACACCGTCATTCTCGGTGTCATCATGATGGCCACCGCGCGCCAGTTCGAGCGCGGCAACATGTTCTTTCTGAGCGTGTTCGTGCTTTCGCTTTTGGCCATCCTGATCAAGAAGTCTCCATTCGAGCTCATGCCGGTGTTCCGCGATGATGGCGCCGGCCTCAACCCGCTGCTGCAGAACTTCTGGATGACCATTCATCCCCCGATCATGTTCCTGGGGTTCTCGGGCGTCGTATTTCCGTTCACCTTCGCCCTGACTGCTCTGGTCGAGCGCAAATACCATGTTTGGGCTGAGGCGGCTCGACGCTGGACCATGTTCGCCTGGTCGGCCCTCGGCATATCGCTGGTGCTCGGTGGTTACTGGGCCTACGAAACACTCGGCTGGGGCGGCTTCTGGGCCTGGGATCCGGTGGAAAACTCCTCGCTCATTCCCTGGCTGTTCCTCACCACTCAGGTGCACACGTTGTTCATCAAGCGCCAGCGCCGCGGCCTGATGCGTTTCTCTTTCGTCATGGTCTGCCTGACCTTCTGGTCCGTCCTCTACGGCACTTTCCTGACCCGCTCCGGCGTCCTGGCCGATTTCTCGGTCCACTCCTTCGTCGATCTCGGCATCAACGCTTTCCTCGTCGGCGGGCTGCTGATGTTTATTGCCCTGGGCCTGTTCTGGCTCATCTTCCGCTGGAACGATATCCGGCCCGAACCGTCCTATTCCAAGCTCAACTCGCGTTCCTATCTGGTGACCCTCGGTATTGTCGTACTGTGCGTCGCGGGCGTTCTCGTGTTGCTCGGGACCTCGGCGCCGCTCCTGACGCGCTTCGCCGAGAAACCCTCGAATGTCGGCCTGCCCTATTACTTCGCCACCATGACCCCGATCGCCGTGGCGATTCTCCTGCTCATCGCGCTGTTCCCGACTTTCCGCTGGAATCAGGGGCTCGCCCGGCCGCGCCTGCTCATGATCGGTGCCGGTGTGGCGGTCCTGACCACGCTGCTCATGCTCCTGACCGGTTTCACGAGCGAGGCTATCTATCTCGCGCTGTTCTCCGCCGCCGCCTGGGCGCTGGTGGTCAACAGCTACGTCCTGTTTCTCTCCTGGCGCGACAAACATCTCCAACCGGGTTACCTGTCGCATGTCGGTTTGGCGCTGGCGATCTCCGGTGCCGCTCTGGCCAACGGCTTCGAATCCAAGCAGGCCGTTTCCCTGGTCCAGGGGCAGACCGTCACCGTCCTCGGAAATCAACTCACCTTCACCGAGATTCACGATACCCCGAAGGGATTCAACTGTCACGTCGATGTCACCAACAGCCAGGGCAGCTTTGTCGCCACTCTGGAACATGAATTCCCGAAGAACTCCGAAGGGGTCATGAAGCGTCCCCACGTGGAAAACTATCTGGCCTACGATCTGTACCTGGCCCCTTCCTCGATCGAGCGACCGGAGGCCGCCGATGGTGGCGAGATCTTCCTCAAGAAAGGGGAGACCACCCGGCTCGACAAATACGAACTCACTTTTCAGCGATTCGATCTGGGCGGGCAGCACGGCGAAAGCACCATGGTCGCGTCGGCCATCGTGACGGTGTCGTACGACGGACACACCGAAGATGTGGCGCCGAGTCTCGAGGTGAAGGAGAACACGGTGACACCGCACGAGGCGACGTTCGACGGCGACAGGGCGGGCCTGTTCGTTGCAGGCGTGCGCCCCGAGGATGGTGGCGTATTGCTCCGTCCGACCCGCGCCCTGGCTTCCACCGGTACCCTGGCCCCGGCGGCGACCCTGGTTATCGAGTTGTCCCAAAAGCCGCTCATCATCCTGTTCTGGCTGGGGACCGCTATCGCCTTCAGCGGCGGCTTGCTGTCGCTGTACGAGCGCCGTCGACGTCAGGTCGCTACGCCGGAGTCGGTGGGTGAGACCGAGCAGACACTCCGCCCCGTCGCCAGTGATGCCGCTTAGGACGCGACTTCCAGGCAATCTCCGCTTGTGCCGGCTCTTCTCGTGCACTATCGTGACAACCTGAGGTCACCGTTCCACTCAGGTTGGGCAATACCATGCAGCGAATCAAAATGGGGAAGCTGAGCGAACTCCCCCCCGGCACCGCCGTCGAAAAACGAATTCTGGCCCGGCGCATCGCCGTTTTCAACGTCAATGGCACCCTGTACGGCATCGAGTCCGAATGCAAGCACATGAAAGCCACCCTCGCCAAAGGGGGCGTCCACAACAATGTCCTGACCTGCAACTGGCACGGCTGGCAGTATGATCTGATCACCGGCGAATGCCTCACTCGCCCCGGCATGAAACTCAAGCGATACGATATCGAGATCGAAAACGACGAGATCTTCCTGATCTTGTGATAGCTGGCGCTGCCTGGGCGCTGCAGGGTGCGAGTCGGCGAGGCGGGACTGTTTTCGTCCTGTATCTGCAAAAGTGACGGAACCACGGGACTGGTCGGGTGTTACAATTAGCAGGAACGCCATTAAGCCGTTTACTCGTTTTTCCGATATCGTTCAGTGGGGCAGGTCGCCCTCGTGTAACGTTGACTTTGCCATAGACGTTGGTTACCGGACGTCGTTGCCGAGACCGTTACCATCGAGTGTTTGGCGATTAGGAGAGAAGATTTATGTTGACAAGAGGACTGGTTTAGCGCTTTAATTGCGGCTCGGATTCACAAGGCCGCTGCATCAGCCGGCGGCACGGATTCCGAGTCTATCATGTGGTGATCCTGTTACGGGAGTAATCACAGTTTCACCCACGTACCGATAATGGTTGCGGTCGTTGGCCGCACTTGGTGATGAGCATGCTCATCGATTCACGGAGGACATATGGCTCCGAAGCGAGCAACATTTTTAAGCTACGGCGATGATGACAAATGCGCCGACATCCGCAAATTCCTGGAGGATATGGGAGTACTTCTGGATATCCGCGATCTGGAGAAACGACCGCTGTCGGTGGACGAACTGACGAAAATGATCGGACACATCCATATCGAGCACTTCCTCAACCCCGCGTCCAAGAGCTATCAGAAGCATAATCTCGGCGAGAACAATGTCGAACGCCCGGACATCATCAAGCTCATGGCCCAGGACCATACGCTGATCCGCCGCCCCATCATTCGTACCAATCGCCTGCTGACCGTCGGCTGCGACCGTCGCAAGATCTGCGAAATGCTGCAGTTGCCGCTCAACGGCAAACCGCCCGCGGATGATGACAAGGAAAACGGCGGCATTCGTCCCGAAGCGATCTCATCCGGCACCAAGTAAGGCGCCGGGTCATTTTGGACCTTTTCTTTTCGCATTCTCCCAGATATATTCGGGGCAGACTTAGCAAGGGTGTGGTGTGCCATGGATATGCAACGCGATACGCTGGAAACGGATATACTGATCGTCGGCGCCGGCCCGGCCGGCCTCGCCGTCGCTCATAAACTGGGACAACTGCTCGCCGCTCACCCCGATCTGGTGAGACCGGAAATCCTCTTCATGGAAAAGGGCTCGTATGTCGGAGCCCATGCGCTGTCCGGAGCGGTGCTCGATCCGCGCGGCCTTGCCGAGCTGATGCCGGATTTCGTCGAGAAGGGAGCGCCCCTCGAAGCGCCGATCACCGCCGACTCCTTGTATTACCTGTCGGAAGGGAAGGCGACGCGGTTTCCGTTCACGCCCCCCTCGCTGTCCAACCACGGCAACTATATCGTTTCGCTCAACAAACTCACCGGCTGGATGGCTCAGCAGGTCGAGGCGCAGGGGATAGACATCTATGCCGGTATGGCCGGATTCGAACTGCTGGTCGAAGATGGTCGGGTGGCGGGAGTGCAGACCGTCGATATGGGGTTGGACAAAGATGGCTCGCAGAAATCGAATTTCGAGCCCGGTTCCATTATCCGGGCCAAAGTCACCGTCCTCTGCGAAGGCGTGCACGGATCGCTCACGCGCCAGGCCCGCGAAAAGTTGCCCGACCTGACCGCCGATCGGCTGCCGCAGACCTATCTGACCGGCGTCAAAGAAGTGTGGGAGATTCCGGCCGGACGCCTCAAGGCCGGCACCGTGATCCATACGATGGGTTGGCCGCAACCCTCACGCGAATACGGCGGCGGCTGGGTGTACGCCATGAGCGATACACTCGTGTCGATCGGCTACTGCGTCGGGCTCAACTCTCCCGACCCTACCAATGATCCGCACATGAAATTCCAGCGCTACAAGACACATCCGCTCCTCCGCACCATTCTCGATGGCGGCACTATGCTGCACTACGGCGCGAAGACCATTCCCGATGCCGGCTATTACGCCATGCCGAAATTGTATCACGACGGCCTGCTGCTGTGCGGCGATTCGGCCGGATTTCTGAACCCCGCCCGTCTCAAGGGAATTCACCTCGCCATCAAGTCCGGCATCATGGCCGCGGAAACCCTGTTCGACGCCGTCCGGGCGCAGGACTTCTCGGTCTCGGTGCTGAAGCGCTACACCGACCGATTCGAGCAAAGTTGGGCGAAAACCGAACTCTGGCAGACCCGAAACTTCCATGCCGGGTTCGAGAGTGGCCTGTGGTCCGGGATGTTCCATGCCGCCATGCAGATCGTGACCGGCGGACGGGGCCTGTTCGACCGGCGCGCCCACCAGCGGGACCACGAGCACATGCTGAAACTCGCCGAGTATCGCCGGAAATTCGGCGAGGAGTCGGCCAAGGCCGGCGTCAAGTTCGACGGCAAGCTGACCTTCGACAAGGTCACCGATGTCTACAAGTCCGGTACCATGCACGAGGAGCACCAGCCCTCACATCTGGTCATTGCCGATTTCGACATCTGCAACAATCGCTGCACCGAAGAATACGGTAACCCATGCCAGCACTTCTGCCCGGCCAGCGTCTATTCGATGGAAGATGACCCCGCGCGACCCGGCCGGAGGAAGCTCCAGCTTACCCCCTCGAACTGCGTGCACTGCAAAACCTGCGATATCGCCGATCCCTATCAGGTGATCCGCTGGGTGACGCCGCAGGGTGGGGAAGGCCCCAACTACACGAATCTCTGAGCCGGCGGCTCCGCCGTTGTGCTTGACCCGCCGCCTGAGGGGGCGTTCCTCCGCCCATGACCGACCGTCTTCCGGTGAACCTTTCCCCGGTTCAAACGTACCTCTAAGGTACAAGGAGAGTTGAGTCGTGTTGATTAAGGTGATGGCAGTGCAGGCCAGGATGGGCCGGCGGCTGACGTTGGACGAGAAGATGCATATCTTCAAGCAGCGTCCCGATATCGTCTGTCTTCCGGAATACTGGCTGATCGATGACACCGTCACCGACTTCCACCGCGCCGCCCTGCGCGCCACCGAGTACCGCGACTACCTGCAGCGCCTCTCCGATGAACTGACCACCTGCCTCATCGGAGGCACCATGGTCGAGGCCGAGCAGGACAGGCTTTTCAACACCGGCTACGTCGTCGACCGAGGTACCATCATCGCGCAATACCGCAAGCGATACCCGGTTCCCTCGGAAGAAGCGAAAGGGATCGCCCGAGGTGACGGGGCGCTGGTCCTTCCGGTCGACGGGGTCATTATTGCGATGCTGATTTGCGGCGATGTGTTTCATCCGTACCTGTGGGATGAACTGCGTGACCGCTCGGTCGACCTCGTGGTCGTGCCGACCACGTCGCCGTTCCGCCCCGATGATTCGCTGTCGCAGAAACGCCATCGCGATCAGCAGTACTTCGTCGGCGGGGCCGAACAGGCCGGCGCCTACGTGGTGAAAAGCTGCGCCGTCGGGAGCATCTTCGGCCACCTCCTGCAGGGGAGGTCGCTGATCGCCGCCCCTTGGGGAGTGATGGACCGCGTGCAGCCCGAGGAGGAAGGATCGCGCCGTATGCTCACCATGACACTCGATATCGCCGAACTGCGGGAATTTCGCTCGAAACTGCCACGGCCCGCCGGACGTGAACCAGTCGGAGCATCATCCACCGAACACCGCCCGTAGCTTTCTAAGAGCGACGAAGAGGCAATAAACGAAGAAGGGCCCCCGGCGATGCCGGAGGCCCCGTTGCCTTTGCGCCGCAGTACGGCTACATATTGTCGCCGCCGCGTTTGAGGCGGTCCAGGTTGTTGTCGACCGAGGCGTTCTTGATCAGATCATCGACCCACCGGCCGTACATCTCCTGCTGCCGGTTCATTCGTACCGCGGAATAAATGGAATCCCGCTTGGCCGCGAACTGGTTCATATCGGCCGGCTGCCGATCCAGCAGCTTGAGTATTACGGCGCCATTGTCAAACCCGATCGCGTCGGACATCTGGCCGATCGATTTCAGCCCGAACGCCGTGCCGAGCACCTTGGCATCCCGCCCGGCGTCGCCCAGCGGCGTCGCGCGGGTAATCCAGTCGGACTCGAGATACTCCGCACCGTGCGCCTTGGCCGCGCTCGCCCAGTTGCCGGTCCCGCGGATCGCCGCATGAATGACCTTGGCCGTATCGAGGCACCGTTCGGCCACCCACTGGCGATACAGGTCGGACTTCACGCGCGCCTTCGCTTCCTCGTAACTGGCCTGACCGGACGGAATCCGCTCATCGACCCGCACCACGCACATCGACGAGTTGTTCTCCAGCACGTCGGACATCTCCTTCGGCTGGTGGGCGAAGACAAAATCGATCACCGCCGCATCGTAGCCCAGCTCCGGCAAATTCCCGCCCTTGGTGAACGGCTGACTGCGCTTGACCTGCATCCCCTCATCTTCGGCCGCTTTCTCGAAGCCGACCTCATTGGCCGCCGTGAGAATCCCCTGCAGCTTCTGGTACGCGGCGTCGATGGAATTCTGCGACTGTTCGATCTTGATGAGGATATGCGCGGCGTGCACCTTGCGCACCATCTCCGGCGCCGTCTTCCCCTGCGGCGTTTCCTTCTCTTCCGTGAAGCCGTACACCTTCACGATGTGGTACCCGAATCGGGTCGGGAACGGCTGCGATACGTCCCCTTCTTTCGTGGTAAAGGCGACGCGATCGAACTCCGGAATCATCTGCCCCGGGCCGAACGTGCCCAGGTCCCCGCCGTTCGGGGCCGAGCCATCCTGCGAGTAGGTTCTGGCGAGCTCGGCGAAATCGGCGCCGACCTGCAGCGAATCATACAGGGCCTTGGCCTGATTGTAGGCCGCGGCCGTGTCGGCGGCCGTCGCGCGTTTCTCGATCACCAGATAGGAAGCCACCGCCCGCTCGTCCATCGTATATTTGTCTTTGTGGCTCTCGTAATACGCCTTCATCTCGTCTTCGCCGGGCGTATACGACACACTGGTGAACCGCTTGAAGGGGACATTGACGTACCCGACCTTGATCTTCTCGTTGGCCCCGACAAAAGCGTCGCTCAGTTCGCTCTCGCTCACCTCGACCGCCTGGATGATCATCTCCTGCATCTTCATCTTCTGCATGTCCGACTGCACCAACGGTTCGATCTGGGCCCAGAACGATGAGGCCTGCGGATCGGCCATGGCACTCACATACTTCTGGTAGTCGAAACGACCGTCAGTCTGAAACGCCGTCATGGTCTGCAGATACTGCGGCGGCGACATGCGCAGATACGAATACAGCTCCTGATCGGTCACCACGATATTGTACTTGGCGGCCTGCTGGGCCAGTAGGCGGTCATACACCAGTTGCTGCCAGGCCGACTTCTCCAGCTCCTGAAGGCGATAGTCCGGAACCTCTCCTTCGTTACGCTGCGTTTCCTGCTGCACGAGATTGGTGTAGACTCGGTTGTAGGCCTCGAGCGACACCTCTTCACCGTTCACCGTCCCGGCAATGTTCTTGACCGTCGTCTGGCCACGGCCCGTGAAATCGAGCCCCCATTCGAGGATGATCATGGCCAGGAAGAACAACAACACGATGATGATGACCGGGAAGATCATCTTGCGTAATGTTTCAAACATGCGGCGGGACTCCTATCTGCAAAAATAACTCATTCTCTTCGTTGACCGAACCCACGGCCTCCCGAAAGGGGGCCAAGCCGATAAATATAGCCAAGTCACCGGCTTGCGCAAGGCCCGCGGAACCATCGGTGTTGAAAAAAAACTGTCTTTTCCAAACCTGTTGCCCTACTATCGGTACAAACACCAATGAGTCTGCAACAGATGACAACCATGAACAGAGTATCGACCAGTTTTCGCGCCTGCTTAGTTCTTCTAATGCTAAATTTGGCAACTAGTTATGCCGAAACGCCGCGCTGGCCCCTCAAGGGGGAGATTGACCTCTCCAGCGGTTTCGGGGATTTCCGCCGCAGCCGCTTTCATGCCGGACTGGACCTCCGAACCGGCGGCGTGACCGGCCAGCCGGTCTTCGCGCCCACGGATGGCTGGGTGTCGCGTATCAAAATGTCCTATACCGGCTACGGAAAAGGGCTCTATTTCACCGGCGATGATCGCTCGGTCTACGTGTTTGGGCACCTGTCCGGCTTTCCCGCCCCGCTGGACACCCGCGTCAAACGTGACCAGTACGCCCAGAAACGATACTACGTCGACCTAGCCTTCCCGGCCGACTCCATTCGCGTGAAAGCCGGCGACCTGCTGGCCTATTCCGGACAAACCGGGGCTGGCGCTCCGCATCTGCATTTCGAACGACGGAGTCCGGACAACCGCCCCGTTAACCCGCTGACCCATGGCTTCAAAATCTCCGACAAGGTCAAGCCAACCTTCACTCGGGTCGGCGTTCAGCTCACCGATGATCACTCGCTGTTGCCCGATGGCACCCGCCGGGCCTTCTATGACCTGCGCGTCCACAAGGGAGCATTCGGCATCAGCCATTGTCCCTACTTCGACCGTCCCTTCGGGATTCTCATCGATGGTTTTGACCAGGCCCGGAAGGGGGGGATGAAACAGGCGATCTACCGCCTCACCCTCCTGCTCGATGATCGCAGTCTCTTTGACGTCGTACTTGATACGCTCGACTTCGCCGAAAGCAAAGCCGCCGACTTTGTCTACGATTATGTTTCTGCGGTCGATGGTGAGCCGCGTGTCCGGCGGCTGTTCCATCAACTGGGTGATCCCTTTGCCGGCGTCACCTCCGATTCGCTGACTCGCGGGATCATCGGGCTGACACCGCTGACCATCGGTCGGCACCAGGTGCGGATTATCGGCACCGATGTGTACGGCAACAGCGCGGAGACCCGTTTCGAATTCCTCTGGGGTCCGCCCGAGGGCCTGTACCGTCTGGACTCGACCATCCACGTCAGTGACTCGACCCGGCACTTCCGGTTTTCACCGACCGTCGACTTGGCCCCGATGCGGATCGATTCGGTACAGGTCTACGTGAACGACCGGGAACTCTGGGGCCGACCGAAAACGGCCTGGGTCCGACCGCAGAAGGATGGTCGCCTGATGGTGGAGGTACGCGGTCGCATGATCGAGCGCGTGGTTATGCGGCTCGAGATTTTCCCCCGGGGCGGCGGCCATTTCGGCGATCTCGTTTTCTGTGGCATCCGCCCGCTGGGGCAACAGAAATTCAATGTCGAGCACCAGATTCTCGATGATGGCCTCCTCGTGCGGACCCGGCACATCCGTCCGATCGCCGGGCAATCGCACCTCGAATTGTACCACCAGGACTCCCTGCTGGGAACCGTGCCGATCTCCCGATTCGTCGGCGCCAGCCACCACGCTTTCTTCGTCCGCCCGAAACCGGAATATCGCTTCATCGACCGCCTGCTGGTGCGAATGTCACCCGACACCAGCGAGAGCGTCGGCCGGGAAGAGCGAGTCCGCCTTCAGGTAGCCGGTTTTGACGACACCACCACGCTGACCGTGGATAGTCTCATGACTGCCCAAATCACCCGGGAGTCCCTCTATGAACCCCGCTTCTTCGAACTCGCCATGGAACGGGTGGTCACCAAAGGGGCACTCAAGATGAACTCCGATGCCTACAGACTCCGGCCCGAGGAATTCGCCTCGCGACAGCCGATGCAATTGCGTTACCGCATCCCGATCCCCAATGAAGGAAACCCTCTATCCGGAATCTGCCGTCTGGATGACTCGGGCAAGTCCTGGATCTGGCTCGGCGGCATGGAAAGTGACGCGCTCCTGCACGGCAGCTCGACCCAAGGAGGGACCTTCGCCGCAGTTTTCGACTATGATCCTCCCGTTATCAGCGACCTGAACCTCACCGACGGCAAGCTGGTCAGAGACTCGATGCCGGCCATTCGGTTCTCGCTACGGGATAATCTCTCGGGGATCGAGGATGACCGCAGCATCCTCATCAAGATCGACGGCCAGTGGGTGATCCCGGAGTATGATCCGGAGTCGGGCATCTGCCGGACCGAGCCGGCCAAACCGCTCGGGCTCGGAGAGCATCACCTCAGTATCGAAGTCACGGACCGGGTCGGCAACCAGGGAACACGCTATCTCAAGTTCCGCGTCCCGGGCGCTCAGAAGACGGCACCGAAGAAATAGTGAGCGCACTGCCCCATGTTTTTCCCGATTCGTGACAACAACCCCACCTTCCGCAAACCGGTGCTGACCGTCGCCCTCATGGTGGTCAACGTGCTCGTGTTTCTGTACTCCAAATCGCTTGGCTTCCGCGGTTTCGAACACTTCGTCTACACCTACGGCTACACGCCCAACTTCTTCCTGAATCTGAATGGCGACTTCATCGTTCCGGGATGGATCTATCTGACCCCGTTGACCTCGATGTTCATGCACGGCGGCTGGATGCACCTGATCGGCAACATGCTGTTCCTCTGGATTTTCGGCAACAACATCGAGGACTATTTCGGACCGGTCAAATTCCTGCTCTTCTATATCATAGCCGGGCTCGCCGCAATCGCGCTCTACACGGCGTTCGACCCGACCTCGCAGATTCCGCTGGTCGGCGCCTCCGGGGCTATCGCCGGGGTCATGGGGGCCTATATCGTCCTGCATCCGCGCGCCGAAATCACCTGCCTCATCGTCTTCTTCTTCATTCAGTTCGTGGCTCTGCCGGCCAAGTTCGTGTTGGGAATTTGGTTTGCCATCCAGGTCGTCATGGCCGTTCTCGGCAGTTCCTCCGGCGGCGGTGTCGCCTGGCTGGCCCATGTGGGCGGATTCGTCTTCGGTTGGCTCGTCCTCAAGGGCATGGTCAAATGGAAGGGAAGCGGCCGCATCGGCGGCGGCCAGCGCATCTACAAGATGCAGTGGTGAGTCTCAGGGAAACGACAGCCCTGCCGCGCCTGGGCTAAGCCGATCAGTGATCATCATGCGAATGCCAGCCACAGCACCCGCAGCCCCACCACCGCCAACGCGAGCGCCAGGCCGCGAATGATCCAGCGGCCGTGAACCCGGCTCGACAACCGCGCTCCCAGTTGCGCCCCGACCAGCACCCCCACCGCCAAGGCCCCGGTCTGCCACAATACCGGCTGCAGATGACCGGCGCCCAAATGAACCAGCGAACCCGCCAGCGCCATGATCGCCAGAATGAAATGGGAGGTGGCGGTGGCGATATGGACCGGGAAATTCAGCAGTTGGACCAGGGCCGGCACATGGATGATCCCCCCGCCGATCCCCAGCAGACTCGAAACGTATCCCACGACGAGACTGAGCAGCACGCCGATAGTCGGATTGAAACGGTAGCTGTGGCGCGTGCCGTTCGCCTCGACCAATGTACGGTACACTCGCCCTGACTTCTCGGTATGCGAAGTCATGCTCACCAGCGGCCTCAGATACAGGTAGATCGCCACCCCGATCAACAGCCCCCCCAGAACGCCGTCGAACAACCGGCGTGGAAACAGCTCGGTCGTGAACGCCCCGAGCACCGCCCCCGGCACCGTCGCCACCGCAAACAGCAACCCGCTGCGATAATCGATCCGTTTCATCCGGGCATAGGCCGCACTTCCGGACAGGGCATTGAAGAACACCACGGCCAGCGACATGGCCGTAATGGTCTCAGGAGATCGACTGGGGTAGATGAGCAGCAGCAGCGGGACCAGAACGAACCCGCCACCGGCCCCAATCAGGGTGCCGTACGCCCCGACCGCAAACCCAAGCGGGATGAGCCACCAGATGTTCACTTCCATAGTGCTCTAAACAGTCCTCCGGACCGGCCGGAACAAACTCTGTCAAACTCCTTGACGCCCTTCGCGGCCGGGGACTATATTGCGCTTGTGAAAAATGTAACACGCGGCGCCTGCCGTCCGGCCTCCGGAATTGCTTCCGACGACCGGTGTTTGGGCCTTATTCCGCATAATCACAGGAGTATTGTATGTTGATTACCAAACAACAAGCTCTGGATTACCATGCCCTTGGTAAACCAGGGAAGGTTGAGGTCAATCCCACCAAGCCATGCACCACTCAGCTTGACCTCTCGCTTGCTTATACCCCGGGTGTTGCCCAGCCCTGCCTGGAAATTCACAAGAACCCCGCCGACGTCTACAAATATACCGCCAAGGGGAATTTGGTCGCCGTGGTTTCCAACGGCACCGCCGTGCTGGGCCTCGGCGATATCGGCGCCGCCGCCGGCAAACCCGTCATGGAAGGGAAGGGAGTCCTTTTCAAAAGATTCGCCGATGTCGACGTCTTCGACATCGAGCTGGACACCCACAACCCGGATGAGATCATCCGCGCCGTCCAGCTGCTCGAGCCCACCTTCGGCGGCATCAACCTCGAGGACATCAAAGGTCCGGAGTGTTTCTACATTGAAGAGACGCTGAAAGCCACCATGAAGATCCCGGTGTTCCACGATGACCAGCACGGCACCGCCATCATCTCCGGCGCGGCGCTCCTGAATGCGCTCGAACTGGTCAACAAGGATATCAGCAAGATTCGTGTGGTCTTCTCCGGGGCCGGTGCAGCCGGTATTGCCTGCGCCAAGTTGTACTGCCGTCTGGGGGTCCGCCACGAAAACCTGCTCATGGTCGACTCCAAGGGTGTCATGTACGAAGGACGCGAGTCGTTCAACAAATACAAACAGGAGTTCGCCCGCAAGACCGATGCCCGGTCGCTGGCCGACGCCATGAAGGATGCCGATGTGTTCGTCGGCGTCTCGATCAAAGATGCGGTCACCAAGGAAATGGTCCGCTCCATGGCCCGCGAGCCGATCATCTTCGCCATGGCCAACCCGGATCCCGAGATCACCTACCCGGATGCCTGTGATGCCCGCAAGGACCTGATCATGGCCACCGGCCGCTCGGATTATCCGAACCAGGTCAACAACGTGCTCGGTTTCCCGTTCATCTTCCGCGGGGCGCTCGATGTCCACGCCACCGCCATCAACGAGGACATGAAGATCGCCGCCGTTAACGCCCTGGCGAAACTGGCCAAGGAAGATGTGCCCGAAGAGGTCGCCCGGGCCTACGGCGTCGACCACTTCAAGTTCGGCCGCGAGTATATCATCCCCAAGCCGTTTGATTCCCGTATTTTGATTTGGGAGTCCTCGGCCGTCGCCGAAGCCGCCATGAAAACCGGCGTGGCCAACAAGCCGGTCGACATCGATCAGTATCGCCGCCAACTGGCCCAGCGGATCGGCAAGGGACGCGTCATCATGACCTCCATGCACGAGAAGGCCAAGACCGCTCCCAAGAGGATCGTCTTCCCCGAGGGGAATTCGCGCCGTATTCTGCGCGCCGCCCATATCATCGAAGCGGAAGGCATCGGCAAGCCGATCGTCCTCGGTAATCCCGAGGAGATCAAGGCCGTCGCCGCCCAGAACGACATCGAACTCGACGGCATCAAGATCATCGATCCGGTCACCTCCGATCGCCGGATGGCGTATGCCGAGAAGTTCTATCAGATTCGGCAGCGCAAGGGAATTACCCTCGACAAAGCCAAATTCATGATGGAAGATCGCACTTACTACGGCATCATGATGCTGGAGATGGGGGACTGCGATACGGTCCTGTCCGGCGTCACCTCCGAGTACCCGGCCACCATTCGCCCCGCCCTGCAGATCATTCCGCTCGCGGAAGGGGTGAAACGCGTCTCCGGTCTGTTTGCCATGATCCAGAAGGACAAGGTGTTCATGTTCGCCGACACCACGGTGAATGTCAACCCGACCGCCGAGGATCTGGCGGAAATCGCCATCTGTGCGTCGAAGGTCGCCAAACGGTTCAATATCGAGCCGCGCATCGCCATGCTCTCGTTCTCGAACTTCGGTTCCGCCCCGTATCCCGAGTCGATCAAAGTGGCCAAAGCCACCGAAATCGTCAAGCACCGGGCTCCCGAACTGGTGGTCGATGGCGAGATGCAGGCCGACACGGCGGTCATGCCGGAGTATATGGAACGGCACTTCCCCTTCGCCAAGCTCAAAGAGCCGGCCAATATCTTCATCTTCCCGAATCTGGATTCGGCCAACATCGCCTACAAGCTGGCCCAGCGGATCGGCGGCCTGACTGCCGTCGGCCCGATCCTGATGGGTCTCAGCAAGTCGGTCCATGTCCTGCACCGGACGCTGGAAGTGAACGAAATTGTCGACATGGCCTCCTTCGCCGTGGTCGACGCCCAGCGGTAACCGCTTGCCGCGGAATTCGCTACGACGCCGTCGGGGTCGCCCCGGCGGCGTTTATTCATGAAATTCGACAATTTCCCGGAACTAATATATACATAAATGCGTATATGTGAATAGACGTATGAAGAAGACACAGGATTCCGAAAAGCTGCCGGCTGCCTTCCGGGCCATGGCCGACCAAACCCGCCTCAAGATCCTTCTCATGCTGGAGGCGAAACCGCGGACCGTCGGCGAGATCGTCGAATTCTTCGACCTCTCCCAGCCCACCATCACCCGCCACCTGCAGACCCTGCTGGCGGCCGGGCTGGTCCGACGAATCCGCAAGGGGCAGCACGTCCGCTACGAACTCGACAGCGACCACCTCAGCGGCGTTTGTATCGACCTGATCGCCTGCTTCCCCTGCTGCTGTGTCACGGTCGCCGGGCGGCCGACGGAAGAAAATGCCCAGTCGAAACCGAAAGCGTCGCGACGCGCTAAGGATAGATCATCCGTCAAACGCATTACGCAACGAAAGGAGTAAACCCATGTTCCGGTTTGAAATTCCCCGGGTGGCCCACTGCTGCTCCGGCTCGCCAGACCCGTCCCGGGCAGGACGTTAAAAGGCCCATCTGGTAGATTGCTCTCTGGGGCCCCGTTCGGGGCCCCGTCCTTTTTCTGTCACCAGACGGGCCTCGCCCAGATATACGCAACCGTCGCCCGAAATCGCAGCCGCATTTTCCCTTCGCGCCGGACTCTCCGCCCGAAATCGCGTCGCCGGCGAAAAAGGACCCTCTTCGGGCAGATTTTCATTGCCCCGCCCTGCCGGACCCCCTAAACTACCCTGCAAATCCGCCGAACTAAGGAAGTATGCCGGCGGTACTGACACAATCTAAACGGGAATCGCGCGTGGGATTTTTCGACGTTCTGTCCAATGACATCGGAATTGACCTCGGTACCGCCAATACCCTCGTCTATGTGCGGAACCAGGGGATCGTTCTGAACGAACCGTCGGTCGTGGCGGTCGAAAAGAGCTCCGGGAAAGTACTGGCGATCGGCTCCGCGGCCAAGGAAATGATGGGTCGCACGCCGGGCGGCATCGATGCCGTGCGGCCGCTCAAGGATGGCGTGATCGCCGATTTCGAAATCTCCGAGAAACTGATCGCTGATTTCTTGCGCCGGGTGGTCAAGCACCGCTACCTCATGAAACCGCGGGTGGTGATCTCCGTCCCCTCCGGTATCACCGAGGTGGAAAAGCGCGCTGTCCGCGACTCCGCCGAAAATGCCGGCGCCCGCGAGGTGTATCTGTTGAGCGAACCGATGGCCGCCGCGATCGGGGTCGGCCTGCCGGTCGATCAGCCCTGCGGCATCATGGTGATCGATATCGGCGGCGGCACCTCCGAAATCGCCGTCATCGCCCTCAACGGCATTGTCAACGACACCTCCATTCGTGTCGCCGGCGATGAGTTCAACGACGCCATCATCAACTACCTCAAGAAAAACTACAACCTGCTGATCGGCGAACTGACCGCCGAGGATATCAAGATCAAGATCGGCTCGGCCTTCCCGATGGAGAAGGAACTCTCCATGGAAGTCCGCGGCCGCGACCTGGTGGCCGGCGTGCCGAAGAATCTCAAGATTTCCTCGGTGCAGATTCGCGAAGCGCTCGAAGAGACGATCAATATCGTCGTCGAGGCGGTCCGCCAGACGCTCGAGCAAACCCCGCCCGAGCTGGCCTCCGATATTCTCGAACGCGGTATCATTCTCACCGGCGGCGGCGCGCTCTTGCGCAATCTCGACCGCCGGCTCCGGCAGGAAACCAACCTCCCGGTGAATGTCGCCGAGGATCCGCTCACCTGCGTGGTGCGCGGTGCGGGCAAGGTGCTCGAGGACTTCGAGAAATACTCGAAAGTGCTGGAGAAGAGCCGCAAAGACTAGCGAGCTAGTTTTACCGCTGCGCGCCTGAAGGCGAGTAGCGATTGAGGGTACACATACGAAGGCAGGCGCCCCGCGGCGCCTGTTTTGTTTTGTGCGCCAGCCTCTGTGCCGTCAGGCGTCCCTGCCTGACGGCTCCTTGATCGGGTCGGGTGTCGGGCAGAGACGCCCGACACCACAGCAGATTTGCGGGCCACGGAGGCTGGATGCAGCTCCGCCCGGCAGAAAAACGGCTGTTTTCTGGGCTCGATTTGATTGGTGTTGGGTACGGACTATCACGCGTACTTGTTCTCGGGATCGCTGCACCACACAGGGTCCAGCGCTACCAGTCTACCTCCTCGCCTTCGTTAGGGCGGCGGCGGGCGATCGTTCCCGCGTGGGCCTGCCGGAAGGACATTAGTGCCTCTATAAATGCCGAGCATTCGGTTATCAGAGGGAAAGTCACTGCGAAATTGCCGGGGGAAACCAGCGGGGTGTCGAAACCTGCTCCGCCAAGGGCGGAGCACCCGCTTCGCGGGCGGGGGTTTCGACCTACTCAATTTGCGGTGCGTCCGCTGACCGTTGGTGTATCCCAGCCGAAGGCTGGGTCCACAGCTTTCGACTCTTCCCCACCCAACCTGTCGCCGAACTTCCCGCCGGCATCCGTTGTACAATCCTCATCACCTCGTATTTCGCAACCGCCCGGAAAGGAGCTGTTCCGCATGCGCCGCCTCACCACACTCGTCGCACTGATATTGTCGCTCGTATCCCTTTCGCTCTTCGCGCAAACTTCCACGCCGCCGCCGTTCGCCACCCACCGCAATCTCGACTGGAGCGCGGCAAGCCGGTGGGTCCATATCGACAATGTCGATCCCGCGCAGGAGACCCTGTTCGTCAACAGCCGCCACCGCTGGCTGAAAGACCTCACACAGGGGGACTCGATCCTCGGCGATGGCCGCCCGCTGTTCTGGTGCGCGTCCACCGATACCAGCCGCACCTTCTACACGTTCTATCCGTTCAAGGTCTGGGCCGATCTCGATGCCCGCGCGGCGATGGCCACGCAAACCAACAAGCTGGTGGGCGAGGACAAACTGAAGGCGTACGATGCCGGCGATGCCGCGCTGGTCCCGCCGCATGGCTCGCAGTTCTGGCGGCGCGTGGTGAGCGCCGATATCGTGTCGCCCGCCGCCGATTCGCTCACCGAACTCACCGCGCGGGTGGGGCGGATGGAGTTTCGCTTGGTGGACTGGTCGAATTGGGATCAGTATGAGAAAGTGTACGCCGAATTCCGCGAGGCGTTGCTCGCGCAGAACTACCCGCTCACCGGCCGCGTGTTTTCCAACAGCTATGGCGGGAAGCAGGGGGAGTATCTGTTGTGGTGGCTGGCGCGGGATTCATCGCAGTATGAAGCGGCCCCCTCGATCCGCGCCGCGCTGGAGAAGGGGCTCGGCAAAGCGAAGGCCGACGATCTCCTCACGCGCCTGGACAAATACTTCCCGGTGCAGCACTCCGCCGCCGCGAAGCGGAGGGATGATATGAGTAATTTGGGAAGGTGAAAGGGGAGGTGCCGGATTGTTTCGATCTCGCGCTAGGATGCCAACTGGATCATCAACGCCCGCACTTGTGAGCCAGAGTCGAAACTCTAGTAATCCTCAGCTTCGGCAATCAGCGTGTCGATAATGTCCTCTTCCCAGGAGCTCCACTTGGTATTGGGATGCGGCGTAACTCCCGAATTGATCTTGCGAGCGATCTCGGCGACCTTTTTTGCTGTGGGTTTCGGATATGAGAGTTTCCTCAGTGCATGACTGACGTCATTCTCCTTGAACTGAAAGGTGTACCGCCTGAGAACGGTGAGCAGCGCTATGGTCGCGTCGATGTCGGCTGGATGCATTAGCGAGAGGTTTATCCGCAGCTTGAGGAGATGCATAGCTGCCAGCAGAATCTTACGGGACATACATTTGTCCTTTGCATACACGAAGCACTTTGCAATTCGCTCCGGCGATTTGTCGCACAGGAGGGAGTGGGCTTGGGAGAAAAGTGCTTCGCGTGCTTTGCTGTCGAACCTGCCTAAGATTCGGACAAGGAACTGCGTTTCGGCGGGTGCGTGAACATATCGAGGCACACGGTGCGGCGCCCGCATTCGCATTCCAATCAATCCCTGTGCCAACCTGCTGGCTTCTGATGCCAATGACCTTTTCACTGCATTTACCTGAAGAGAATATTGAGATTCCTTGATGCTGCACCGATTGGAACGCCAAATGCCAAACCCTCGAACCCCACTGCCGCGATCTTCCAAGAAACCACCGCTACCACTTGTCCCCTTTCATTTAGAAGCGGTCCCCCGCTATTGCCGGGATTCAGACTAGCATCCGTCTGTAGGAACTGTACTCCATCAGCCTCTCGAAGACCGCTTACAATGCCACGCGTTACCGTCAGAGAGAGATCCTCGCTGGCTGGCGTGCCAATGGCGAAGATCGCGGACCCAAGAGGCGGCGGGTCAAGAGACAAGGGTAGATGTTTATGACCGCTTCCCGGCAGCTTCAACAATGCGATGTCTTGGTGGTTGTCCAGTCGGACCACGGATGCCGTAAGAGAAAGCCCTGACTGAAAGACCAGCTGGACGTCGCTGACGCCGGCAACGACGTGGGCCGCAGTCACAACGTAACCATCACTGGAGACGACAAACCCACTTCCCACGGTCGCCCCCACTCTAATTGTGACAACGCATGGTAGAATCTCGTCTAGCTGCCCAGGAAGGTCTAGAGCGGTCGAGGAGTCGGATACATCGATTTCGATTACACTCATCACCGTCGTGTCTAACAAAGGTGATTGTGCTCGTTCCAAGTAGGTAACGAATTCCTGCTCTGCAAGTAGATTGCGCAAGGCGTTATTGAACGCGTCAAATACGGCAGGCTTGCTCTGAGGAGACATCTTCGCAAACCCTTCCGTGGAACGCTGACAAATGATTTTCTTCTCAAAAGCATCATATAGTTGCCATTCCACGTACACAACTGCTTCGTTGTAATTACCTGCAAGTGATCCAAACGTGTTGTATTTGAGGTCCACAATCGTACCGCCGAGCTGATAATTGGCTTTCGCTCCTTCGTCAGTGCCAAAGAGCAGATTATCACCTCCGAGCACCTTGTATCCGCAACGTCGCAGCGTCTCACTTGCCCCCAGCGTGAACTCCTCTGACCCGAATACGATTCCCGATTGCCAATTCAAAGTGTATTGCGGTACCTTCATCAGTCCTTCATGGTGGCTGCCGATTCCCTGACCTACTGGAATTCTGATTACCACTCCTCTGAAGCTTATGGGCTTTAGGTCTCTTCCCTGGACCGTGATGGGCTCCATTTGCGGAGCTGAATTCTGAAGACTTGCCGCACACCCCGCCATAAGGGCGAGGCAGCTAACTACCATGAATAGAAATAGACGATCCCAAGCGCAACGCGCTCGTCCTGTGCACTCTGCGTGACCTTGGAAATTGTACATAATCTCCTCCTCTTGACCAATCATTTGGGACATAGAAGATCCCTCCACGTGCCATGACGTAGACCAATATGCCGACATAGCGTTACTTCGGCAAGCAGTATGTCGTTAACAGCAAGGGATGACATCCGGGCGTGCTTGGTTACGTGCATCATTTCTGTGCCGAACAAGGAAGCGGAATTGCCCCCCGCCCTTTGCCCGTAATTTTCGAGGTAAAGACCGGGCCATCTGTATTTATAGAGGACCCTACTGTGCGAGGGGTCGGTACGGTGGAGGGCGGCGACTGGAAATCGGCGTAACGCACGCAACCGGAACCGCTTACGGGCGACCGCCGCAGGACCTGACAGAACGGCACGATTCGTGCCCGGCGGTGTCAAGACCCCCGAGGCGGGGTCTTGACCTACAAACTACTACAAGCCACTACCGCATCAGCCGGACTGCCACCGCGGCGAGCGCCGCGACCCCCATCACGCTTACCGAAGTTACCCACTGCCGGTACAGGGGATCGGAGGTGCCGTCAGGGTTCTTCGTCATCTCGCGATACTGCGAGACATACTTGATAATCAAGAGCCGTATGAGGAACCAGTTGATCTTCTGACCGTGCTTCTGGAGGTAGTCCATGATCCGTATGGTGCTCACGATATACCATACCACGCTCCCCACCACCACTGCGACGAGCAGGACGAACAGCGCTTGCATAGCATTACTCCTTTTCTGGTGCTGTGCCGGAAAACGGAACCGATACTCCCGGGCGCCCAATCCGTGGACCAACCGGTCCCGGATCGACCCGGCCTTACCGCACGATGGTACGGGGGAAGCCGGCCGGTGGATGCAAAAATCGGAGCAAGTTTGTAGGTCAAAACCCCCTTCGGGGTTTTGACGATTGTTGGCCGGCGGTGTCAAGTTTGTAGGTCAAAACCCTCCGAGGGGTTTTGACGATTGGTGGCCCTCAGCGTCAAGACCCCCAAAGGGGTCTTGACCTACAAAGAACGACTGGGTCCCCGCTTTCGCGGGGATGACAAACAGGAGGACGGGGATGACAAACAAGAGGGGCGGGGATGATGAACAAGAGGGGAGGGATGACAGGCAGGATTGTCCGTTACAAATCGTTACCGTTAAAGCGGTTCCGGGGCGAGGCGGCGAGACCGGAGTTTCGTATCATGGATCATTATGAAGCGAAAACCGCCCATTAATCTTTTTCTGGCCCGGCCTGTCTTAAGCTCGGAAATTGGCAATGTGGCAAAGACAGACCATGAAGACAGCAACCTGTTGGCACAGAAGGCAAGCCGGGGAGACCGAGCGGCCTTCTCAGAACTGGTAAAGAGGCATATGAACGCCGTCGTAGCTCTGACCTATCGAATGACCGGTGACCGGGACTCCGCCCTCGACCTGGCGCAGGAGAGTTTCGTCTCCGCCTGGGAGAACCTGAGCAGATTCCGCGGCGACGCCAAGTTCGAAAGCTGGGTCTACCGGATCGCGGTCAACAAGTGCCTCAATTATCTGGAGAGCCGCAAGAGCGTGTCGCTCGACACTGTCCCGGAGGAGCTCCTCACGTCCTCCGAGGAGAGTGCCGCCGACCAGCTCATGGCCCGCGAGGAGCTTCGGCAGGGAGTGCTGGCGTTCATGGCTACCCTGCCGCCGCAACAGCGCGCCGTGTTCGAGCTTCGGTTCTATCGCCAGATGTCCTTTGAAGAGATTTCGCAGGCCACCGAACGCGCGCTCGGCACGGTGAAGACCAACTACCGCGAGGCAGTGCAGAAACTCCGCGCCTACGCGCAGAGTCACGGATGGCACGCATGAACTGCCAGATCTGCCGCGATGAGATGCTGCTCCATCTGGGGCAGCCGGTACTCCCCGATGACCTCCGCGCGCATATGGACTCGTGCGCGGAGTGCCGCCGGGAATGGGAAATGCTCAGCGCCACGGCGCGGCATCTGGGAGATGACACGCTGTTCGAATTGGACAAGGCCGCGCAGGATGAGTTGCTGGCCGGGATCGATGCCCGTATCGGCGCCACCACCATAACCGATATTCGTCCCCGCGCCTGGATTCGCTACGCCGCGGGTGTGGCGGCACTGCTGGTGATTGGGATCGTGGGACTGCTGTCGACCTTGAACTACACCGGGAGCGTGGCACCCAGCCCGATGGCGACCGTGGAGATGGCGGACTCCGTCGTGTACAGCGTGACCGATGCGGCCTACGATCTGGGGACGGCCGATGATGATCTGGCGTCGGGGGATATCGGGGTGCTGTTGAATGATCTCGTCAGCCAGTCCGACTGGCAGGGGAGCGACTCGCTTCTGGGCGGGATCAGCGAGGCTGAAATGAAGTATTTGCAGGAAAACCTTAAGGTAGGGGATCTGCTGTGAAGATACGATACGCATTGCTGATAGTCCTGCTGGCCGGCATAGCGCCGGTACTCGGGCAGGCGCAGGGGAATTGCCTACGGGACAACCTGTGTGAGCGGATGATGCCGCAGGCCGGATTCTGCGAGATGCCCATGATGGCGGCGCTGGCCCAGGGGGAGCCGGAAGGGAAGCCCGCGGCGGGCGAGGGGCGCGGGCGTGGCCGCGGGGATTTCGAGCAGCGTCGGAAGTATCTCGAACAACTTCGCCTGTTGAAGCTGCTGGAGATGCTGAACCTGACCGAGGATCAGGAGACCCGGTTCGTGGCGTCGTTTCGCTCGTTGCGCCGCGACCTTCGAGGGCTGGAACGGGAGCGGGCGGGTGTGTTGATGGAGCTGTCGGCCGCCGTGGATAAAGAGCAGGTGACAGCGGCGACGGTGGATCAGTCGACCGGCAAACTGAAGGATCTGGATATGCGCCGCCGCGAGCGCGGGCAGCAGTTCCTGACCGATATGAAGAAAGTGCTCAGTCCGGAGCAGCTGGGGAAATTCATCCTGTTTCAGGAGCGATTCGAGCTCGAGCTTTTGGAACGGGTGCGGGAATTTCGCGGGCAGATGGGCGAGGCGGTGGGCGCCCAGGGTGACTCGGGGCGCTGAGCCGATAGGTGAGAACGAAGACAAGTCGTTTGGAAAAACATAGAAAGGAGCAACGAATAATGAAACGGATTCTGATCGTAGCGGCGATAGCCATCGGGTTACTCGCGACCTACGCCCTGGCCCAGCAGGGTCAGCCGGCGCGAGCAAACGGGGACTGCCCCATCGGTATGGGGCCCGGCATGGGAGCCGGAAAAGGAATGGGCATGGGTGCGGGCGCGGGGATGCGCTGTGATGGTCCCGGCCCGATGCATGCCGGGCGCGGCCCGCGCGGTATGCGCGGCATGCGCGGTCAGCGAGGCCCCGGCGGCGCTGGGATCGGCGTGATCCTTATGATGTCGGAGAAGCTCGAGCTGACCGGCCAGCAGAAGGCGCAGTTGGAAAAGATGCAGAACGATTTCGCGATGCAGCGAATTGATGCCCGCGCCGCGATGGAAAAAGCGCAGATCAAGATGCGCAACCTGCTGCGCGATGACAAGGCCTCCGAAAGCCAGGTCAACGGCGCGATCGATGAGCTGGCCCGCCTTCGGGCCGATATGCAGAAGGCGCAGTTCGCGCATATGCGCCAGGCCAAGGGTGTGCTCAATGAAAAGCAGTTGGGGATACTCAAGGAACTGCGCGATGATCGCATGGAGAATCGCCTGGAACGCCGGTTCGGTTTCGATCTCGATGACGACGATGACACGCCGGCCCCGACCCCGGGCGGCGCCGATCTCTAAAAGCTCCTCATCTTCTATCCATCATTACGCAAGCCAGAGAGCCGGCCTCGTGCCGGCTCTCTGCTATGGCCGAACATCACATTCACCTGCCATTTTGGCGGGAGTACTGCCGTTGGACTTGACGGAGCCGGTTCGGGCTGTTAGGTTTACGGTATGTCAACTGATGACAAGACAATCCTGAAGTTTATCGCCTCCAAGTCGGATTATCCCATGAAGCTCAAGGAGCTGTCAAGGGCGCTGGAGATCCCGGCGGAGGAGTATCCGGCGTTTCGCCGTTCGGTCAAGCGTCTGATCGACACCGGCGAGTTGGTGGTTCTCAAACGAAACCGGATTGGCCTGGCGAATCAACTCAATGTTGCGGTCGGGACGATCAGCATCACGCGGGGCGGAACCGGTTTCCTAGTGCGCGAGGGGCATGATGAGGACCTGATGATCCCCTCGAATAGTCTCGGGACGGCGCTCGACGGTGACAAAGTCATGGTCCGTCGTTCCGGCCAGGTGATGGGGCGGGATGCGGCGGTGGTCATCAAGGTGCTGGAACGGGCGGCGCGGAAGATCGTGGGGCTGTTCCGGACCGGGAAGACGCTCTCCTACGTGGTGCCGGACAATCCGCGCATCCACCGCGACATCTACATCCACCCGGAGCAGACGCTCGGCGCGCGGGAAGGGGAGAAGGTCGTCGTGCGTCTGGTGCACTGGGAGGACCCGTATCTGAATCCGGAAGGGGAAGTGCTGGAGCGGCTCGGCATGCCGGGGGATCCGGGCGTGGACATGCTGACCGTGATTCGCGCGTTCGATCTGCCGGAGTCGTTCCCACCCGAAGTGCTGGAAGCGGCCGAGCGGGCCGCGGCCCAGCTTGAGGAAACGGACTTGGGGAACCGCCTTGACCTGACCAAAGAGTGTATCTACACGATCGACCCGGTAGACGCCAAAGATCACGATGACGCGGTGTCGGTAATACGGTTCGGGGGTGGTTACCGGCTGGGCGTGCACATAGCGGATGTATCTCACTTTGTCGTGGAAGGGACACCGCTCGATCTGGAAGCGTTCACGCGCGGCAATTCGGTCTATCTGCCCGGCATGGTGATCCCGATGTTGCCGGAAGTGTTGTCCAACGACGTCTGCTCGCTGCGAGAGAACCGTCGGCGATTGGCACACAGCGTGTTTATCGACTACGACAGCAAGGGGAAGATGCTCTCCTGGAAGCTGGCGGATACGGTGATCTGTTCGCGGGCCAAGCTGACCTACGAGATGGTGCAGCAGTTTTTCGACAGCGGCAAGAAGACGGCCGAGATCGAAGACGTGGCGGAGAATCTGACCCTGGCGCGCGAACTGGCGACGCTTCTGACGAAGCGGCGGTTCGCCGAGGGGTCGCTTGACTTCGACTTGCCGGAGGCGAAGATCATCATGAACGAAAAGGGGGAGGTGCTGGAGCTCGGACACCGGGTGCGGCTGGAGTCGCACCGCTTGGTGGAGGAGTTCATGCTGGCGGCGAATCGGGCCGTCGCGCTGGAGGTGTTTCGCTACGCTCAGCCGTTTCTGTATCGCGTGCACGACCGGCCGGATATGGAGAAGTTGGAAGCGTTCTCGTATATGGTGCAGCGGCTGGGATACAAGTTCCCGGTCTCGCCGACCATGCCTCCGGCCCAGTTCGCCAAATTTCTGAACGAGATTCAGGGGGTGCCGGAAGAGGAGTTCATCAACGAGCTGATGCTGCGTTCGATGCAGAAGGCAGTGTACCAGCAGAAGAATATCGGGCACTTCGGACTGGCCTTTTCGCACTACACCCATTTCACTTCCCCGATCCGCCGATACCCGGATCTCATGGTGCACCGCCTCCTGCGCAAACTGGCCAACGGCAAGTATCACCCCGCGTTCGCCAAGCGGGTCGGGAGTGTCATCGATCATGTCGGCGAGCATTGTTCCGAGACGGAACGGACGGCCGAGGCGGCGGAACGCCAGGCGATCAAGGTCAAACAAGTGGCCTACATGGCCAACCATCTCGGAGATGAGTACGGCGGGATTATCAGTGGCGTGACCGGGTATGGGTTCTTCGTGCGGCTGGATAATCTCGGAGTGGAGGGGATGGTGCGTATTTCGGCCATCGATGATGACTACTACGTCTTCGACGAAACGAACTACCGGATTATCGGCCGCCGCAAGAAGCGGGCGTTCCGTTTGGGGGATGCGATTCGGGTAGGCGTGATGACCGTCAACACCACGCGGAACGAGATCGACCTGTTCATCGCGGGGAGCAAACCCGCTGCTCCAGCGGCGAAGATCATGCCGCCGGTAAAGTCGAAGAAAATCGTGAGGGGAAAGAAGAAGACCAAGCCGGCGCCCGTCGCGCGAGGTCGGCGGGTAGCGCGAAAGAAACGAGCTCGGAGCAAGTGACGAATGACCGGTAGAGTGGTAATTCTTCTCGATCGATCCAAATCCGATCCCCCGACCGTGTCGTGGGGCGAGATCGGCGAAGTGGTCACGGAGATTGCGGAGCTGTATCAGACGGTCAAGGAGCGGACAATCGATCTGGTGCTGATCGACGAGAATCGCCATGACCTGACCCACGCCGTGGCCGTGAAAATCCGTCGGTACAATGGCCTCACCGAGATCTGGCGAATGGTGAAGCAGGAAGTATCATCGGCGCCGGCGGAGGAGTATATCGACGGGCACCTGTCGTACGATCTGGGGGAAGAGGGGATCGTGCGGAAAGTCGAAGATATCCTGGCGGACAAGGACCTGCTGGCTGCCTACGGGATGGTGGGGCGGACCAATCAACTGAAGGCGGTGGCGCGGACGATCGAGCGGATTGCGCCGACCGAAGTTTCCGTGCTGATCGTGGGCCCCTCGGGTTCGGGCAAGGAGCTGGTGGCCAAGGCGCTGCACGCTCATTCATCGCGGAAAGGGCATCCGTACGTGGCCATCAACTGCGGAGCGCTGGCCGAAGGGGTGCTGGAATCGGAGCTTTTCGGACATGAGCGGGGAGCGTTCACCGGATCGGTGGCCAAGCGGGAAGGGTTGTTCCATAAGGCCGATGGCGGCACCATTTTCCTCGATGAAATCGGCGAAACCAAACCGGATATGCAGGTCAAGCTGCTACGGGTGCTGGAGGACGGAACGTACTACCCGGTGGGATCATCCACACCGCGCCGGGCGAATGTGCGGGTACTGGCCGCGACCAACCGGGATCTGATCGAGGCGATTGCCGAGCGCCAGTTCCGGGAAGACCTCTACTTCCGCATCGGCGTCGTGCGGATCGTGCTGCCGCCGCTTCTCGAGCGCAAGCAGGACATTCAGCCGCTCCTGCAGCATTTCTGGGCGGATCGCAAGGGACTCGACTACAGTGACTCGGCGCTCGACCTGTTGTGTCGTTATGACTGGCCGGGGAATATCCGCCAGTTGCGCAATTTCACCTCGCGCATGGTGGCGCTCAAGCCGAAGGGGTTGATCGACCAGCAGGATGTGGAGCGGTTCATCGCCGAGCAGCACGCCAGCTCGACGCAATTGCCGGTGAGCACCGGCAGGACGGTGGAAGAGGCCGGACAGGAACTCATCTACCGGGCGATTCTGTCGCTGGGCAACGAGATTCGACTCCTGCGGGATTTGATCACGGCGCATCTGCCCGATGGCGGTCCGGTATCGGCGGCCGAGGCCGAGGCGGCCATGGAGAGCGCCGCGACGGTCGAGGAGATGGAAAAGAAGCTGATCAAGCGGACGCTGGCGGAAGCACGGGGGAACCGCAAGGAGACGGCGCGCCGCCTGGGAATCGGCGAACGAACGCTGTATCGAAAGTTGAGTAAGTATAAGCTGAATTGATGGGGGCTCGCCGCGGGGAGCGGCAGAGACGATGGGATCGGGTACGGGGGGAGCCAGCCGGATCGGCTGTGTCCTTCTGATTATCGCAGGGGCGGCGGGAGGTTTGACCTTCGGCCAGGAGTTGTCGACCGACGTACTGCCGTCGGAAGAGGAACTGCTTGAGGCGTTACGCCTCGGGGAGATCGACTATGATCGGTACGAGCAACTCCTGGATCTGCATCTGCACGGAATCGACTCCACCAACTTGTATCTCCTGAATGAAATCCCCGGTTTGTGGGAGATCGGCGATCGGTCGCCGGACACGGCCGACGAACTGGCCGATGACCAGCGGGCGCCATTCTTCAGGCCTCCGTCAGGCAAACGGCGGCCCAAAGTGCGGGCCGACTATCGGCGTCAGCAGCGTCTGACGGATACCGAAGACTGGGGACAGCGATTCACCCTGCGGTTGGTGCCCGGTCCGGCCTGGTCGGCGGAACTGGCCGCGAGACGCGATACCGACGGGAGCTGCCACCTCCGTTCGCGATCGATCACCTTCCAGTCCAGAGGCAGTGCTCTGGAGCAAGTTACGGTCGGAGATTTCACGGAGCGGTATGGCCTTGGCGCGGTGATCGGACATCGAGGTCGGATTCTGGCGGAGGGAAAAGGGAGCGATGGCGAGGCGTTGTTGTTTCCCAACAGCGGTCGATGCAACGGGCTGGCCTTTCGCGGCGCAGTTGGTGGCGTACCGATTCGCTCTCTGCTTTCCATCCAGCAGGATACATCATACACCCTGCGCACGGCCGGACTTCAGGTGCAGCTTGCGCGGCGATACGGCTCGCCGACCGTAGTGGTGGCCGCCAGCCAGTTGGGAGAGCGCAGAGGCGAAGGGACGATCGAGGACTACAAGGTGGCCCTGAATCTTGGCCGAGTGCGACGTGATGGCGTGACCAGGGGGGAACTCTGTTTTCAGGCCGGGGAGCGGCCCGGCTTCGGTGCGGCGCTTTGGGAGGGGATGTTTCGGACAGGACGCGACCGCATTTCTTATGCGGCATGGTGGTACGATGATCATTATCTTGATTTGACAGGGGGCGGCCGAGCCGCCACCTTACGACATACCATCGCATTGACGGAGATTGATTTCGATTTGGCGACCAGACGAACCGGGCAAAAAGGGATGCTGATATCATCATCATCACAGGTCGATCCGCACACCCGGTTCGATCTGACGGTAATGGCCGCGGCGCTCAATCGAGACACGGCGAATGGACAACTCCTCGGAGCGTTGACGAGGCGCCTCTCCGGACAGCTCACGGCGCGATGTGATTATTTGGTGGACACCAAAGTGCGTGACGGCTTCGAACGAATCAGGGAAGGGACCAGCCATCGATGGCGAACCGAGGCACGGTGGAAGAGTGGTGCGATGGCGTTTCGGAGCCATGTCGGGCTGACCCTGCGTCAGGGTGCGCCGGGGAAGGGATCGTGGTTCTTATCGGCGCGGTACCGATCAACGAGAGGCGGATCATGGGAACTGTGGTCGAATGTCGGGCGCATGGTGCGGAACCGCGTGGAGTATTGGTATCTCTATCTTGAGAATCAGCAGTGTCTGCACGATACTATCACGGGAATCGTGAAGCTGGGCCGGTCCTACTCCCGGGAGCGGGATCTGCGGTCGGTTTGGACGCTGGTGCTGGGGCTGAAGGCGGCGATATGATCAGATGGTTGGCGGCCATACTCATTTTCCTGATGACGCCGGTCGGAGTTCGTTCGGCCGTGGTGGTCAATGAAGTGATGGCGAACGAACCGGGATCGAGCACGACGCTCGAGTGGATCGAGCTGTACAACACGTCCGGCACTGCGGTTTCGCTCGACGCATTCTTTCAACTGGAGATTGGTGGTTCGACCATCACGCTGTTGGGAAGTATCCCCGGTCGGGGGTACTTCATCGTGTGTCGACGGCTATTCACCGGAACCGGGAGTATCGGATTCGAAGAACAGTGGGGGAATAACTCGGGTGTCTGGGGAGATGATCCGCGGGAGAACTACGCTCAGCCATTCGAAACAGGCTTCTCACTTGCCAACGGCTCAGGTGCGGTTGTCATGGTGACGGCCGGCAACGACGACTCTTCATTTGTCTGGTCATCGGCCGGGCTGGATGGGTATTCCTGGGAACGGCAATTGCCGACCGGGAATGTAATCGGGCAATCGGTCGACCCGAGCGGGTCAACTCCGGGGCGCGTGAACTCCCTGTTCTTGTTCGACCATGACCTCTCGCTGGACTCGGTGAATGTGGCGGGAGACCGGGGGGCTACGGTCATGGCGTTTTTCATTCGCAACGCCGGTCGCCTGGCGCAGACTGGCCGGACGCTGACAGTTTCGCTGGCGGGGCTGGACGCCGATACGCTGCTATTCGCCGATTCGCTACCGCCCAGTGATACCGGCATCGTGACGCTCGTACAGCGCGTGGCCAACCTTCCGGGGATGTATCACGATATCGTAGCCACCCTCGACGACGATGACCGTCAGAGCAACAACGTCCGGGAATTCGTGGCGCCGGGAGGCCTGTTCCCGGCGGTGGAGCTGTCCGAGCTGCTCGTGAATCCGCCGGCCGAGATCGGGACCGAATGGATTGAGCTCAGGAGTACACTCGATACCGCGTTCGAAATGACCGGATGGCAAGTCGGCGATGGGCAGGGACTGGCGGCGATCTCATCCGGTCCGGTGATGTTCGGTCCCGGCGGGAGAATCGTGCTCGCGGAAGACAGCGCCCAGTTTCGAATCGCCTATCCCGGATTCACCGGCACGCTGGTCGAACCGGCCACTTGGCGCGCGTTGAACGATGGCGCGGACACCGTGCGCTTGGTCGACCATTTCGGGCTGGAGGCGGACCGAGAGGCCTACCAGCACGTCCTGACGGGCGGGTACACGCTGTGCCGGGGGGAGACCGAGCAGCGACGCTACGATTGGGGATACTCCGTGGACATCTACGGCACGCCCGGCACGACCAATGTCGTGCAGTTCGACCCGACCGGATCATCGGTGCGGCTGTCGATCAGCCCCGAGCTGTTTTCGCCGGATGGGGACGGCGTGGATGAAATCGCTACCATCAGGGTTATAGCGCCGGCGGCCTCGGGATACCATCTCAAAATCTACGATCGGCAGGGGCGGCTGGTACACACGATCCTCGACCACGAGCCGTATCTGCAGGACGAATACCAGTGGGACGGCCGAACCGACTCCGGCCGGCGGCTGCCGA
>AMWB02000771.1_pt1 | contig 36317 bp, 33 predicted proteins | sample 200311 | NCBI WGS metagenome assembly AMWB02 (sample SAMN02737377, study PRJNA173069) | bioreactor metagenome | biome: anode biofilm in microbial fuel cells | place: USA: California | collected 2010-12-16
GCCTGCGCCGCCTTGCAGTGGCTTGTTGGCACTGGGGGCTGATACGCCTGCCAGTAAGAAAGAGCGATGCCGGTGATTGTCTTCTCCGGCACGCACCTTGTTTTGGCAGAGCAGCTAACCGAGATTGAAAAACATCCCCACCTGATAGACGAAAACCGCCATACTGAAGGCGAATATGGTGTTGAAAATCATCGAAAATGCCGCCCATTTCCAGGACGACTCCTTGGCAATACAGACCACGGTAACAAGGCAGGGCGCATAAAACATGATGAAAACAAGCGCTGCAACGGCGACGACCTTGTTCCAGTTCTTATCCTTTTTCAGGCGCTGGCCAAGGGATTCCGATTTTTCCGTATCCACTTGGCCCATCGAATAGGCAGTACCGAGGGTTGAGACAATAACTTCCTTCGCCGCAAAGCCGCCGATCAGGGCGATGTTGGTTCGCCAATCAAAACCAGCCAGTTTGGTTACAGGTTCGAGAGAGCTGCCAAATTTCCCGGCAATGGAATTTTTGAGCGTGGCTTTACTCTCAGCATTATTGATAAGATTAATTTTTTCGGTGGGGGCTTCCACGCTGGAATCATGCATCACCGCTTGACGCTCCTGTTCGAAAAGAGCAGATTTGTTTTCGGGGAGCGCCGGAAAAGTCATCAGCGCCCATAAAAGGATAGATATACCCAGAATAACCGTCCCTGCCTTTTTGATATACTGGTACGTTCGTTCCCAGGTATGAATGAGCAGGCCGCGCAGTGTCGGGAACCGGTAAGGTGGGAGCTCCATGACAAAAGGAGTGGGCGCGCCGCGCAGAACGGTGGAGCGGAGGAATTTGGCAGCTACCAGCGCGACAACCCAGGAAAGCAGTGTAAATAAAAACATATACATAGCCTTTTTCTCGCTGAAAAAAGCGCCAATCAAAAGGGCCAGGACCGGGAGTTTGGCACCGCAGTTCATAAAGGGGACGGTGAGCAGGGTCGCCATACGTTCTTTTGGTGAACGGAGTGTACGTGTGGCCATTACGCCGGGAACGGCGCAGCCCCCGGCAATGCCGCCGGAGACAATAAAGGGCATAACCGAGGAGCCATGCAGGCCGAAAATCCGGAAAATCCTGTCCATCATAAAAGCGACCCTGGCGAGATATCCGGAATCTTCCAGGATGGCGATACTGAAAAACATAAACATGATCAGCGGCACGAACCCGAGAACCCCGCCGACCCCGTCGATGACCCCGGAAATAATCATTGATTTGAGCAGGCCATCGGGAAGCGTGTTTTCAACCTGATCCCCCAGCCAACCGAAGGCATTTTCCAGCCAGGTGACGGGGATATCGCTCCAACTGAAGGTAAACTGATAGACCGCAAAAAGAATCAGCAGCATAATGACCGGCCCAACAAGTCGGTTGGTGAGTACTTTGTCGATCTTATCGGAGGTGTAGAGCCGGTCGGTATCAAATTTATGACTGACAACCCCCTGTCGCAGTATTGATTTTATATAGCCGTAGCGATGGTCGGCAATAATAGCCTCGGGGAATACGTCCAGTGTCTTCTGCGTGTGGGCAGAGGCCTTATTGACTAACTCTTCCAGTAACTGGGCGGTGACAGGGTCGCTCTTGCGTCCTTTCTCAAGGATCTGGTCATCATTTTCCAGATACTTGATGGCTGTGTATCTGGCCGGGTAGGTATCAATGAGCAGAGATGTCTCGGTAATTTTTGCTACAAGTTCGGCCAGGGTGGTGTCGAGATCTTTTCCGTATGAAATATCCCGCGGATGCCAGTGTGTTTCTTCAGTAGCTAAATGCACGCAGGCGTCGAGAAGTTCTTTTTTACCCGAACCTGATCGGGCAATGATGGGGATGACCGGCACCTGAAGCAGATTGGCAAGCATCTCAGCTTTAATTTCAATACCCCGGTCCTTGGCCACATCCATCATATTCAGGGCGATCACCAAAGGAACGCCCAGCTCGAGCAACTGGCAGCTCAGATAAAGGTTTCGTTCGAGATTAGATGCATCGACAATGTTGATAACCACCTGTGGACGTTCATTGACCAGATAATCACGGGTAACCAGTTCTTCAGCCGAATAGGCTGTCATTGAATAGGTCCCGGGAAGATCTGTCAGGGTTATTTTCCGGTTCTGGTGGGTAAGGATCCCTTCTTTATGGTCGACGGTAATACCGGGATAGTTGCCAACATGTTGTCTGGCGCCGGTAAGCTGATTGAAAAGGGTCGTTTTCCCGGCGTTGGGATTGCCCGCTAGGGCCATTAATAGCTGCATTGGCTGGTTATCTGTTGTCTTCGGATTTTTTTCGACTGCCGCAGGATGAATCACTACAGCAAGTGCAGCTTTGACCGCAGGAAATGTTGCTGTCCTTGCTGGTGGCAATCTTCCATTGGCGATAGAATCTTCGGCCTGTGAAAAAGGCGCAGATTGCGATAATCGTCCAGATAATAATTGTTTCAAGCATGATATCTTTTCGTGAAGGAACTTATCCCGCAAAGCTTTTGGGCGGGATTGGTGCGTTAGTGTTTAATTGTTAGTTTTTTGAAAGAAACAATCTGTACGCAAAGTAATAATACCCCTCAAAGGGGTACTGAACTGAGCACCCGGCAAGCGAGTATTAAAACTCATCCCGCCACGCGTTTTGGCCGGATTAGTGAGCCCTAACTCGCCGGGGAAAAAAAAGCCCGAACAACACGGAGCTTGTATACGTCTTATAATGGGTATCGATTACAGACTTGTCACCAGGATGTTATCGGAAACCTCGGGGCCAACACTGATGGTACCGCCGTTGATCTTGAGAAGACACTGGCTGCCGGTCTCGGAACATATCACATCGGCTTCGACTCCAGGATACAGGCCCATGGCAGCCATGCGGGCACAAATTTTTCTGTCGCCGGTAACTTTGCAGACTTTGATACGGCCAGTTCTTGCCCGTGTTGAAAGTGGTGCGATCAGATTAGTACATCGTTCCCGGGCAAAGCAGTTCCTGATCCTGTCGGTAAAGCAGCAACCACCATTTTTCCGTTTTCTACCAGGCATTGTTTTCTCCAGTAATTGTCACCATTAGTGTCACCTTTAGGTACACCAAACAATAACCGAGGTCAACATATTTTTCAAGAGGTCGCAATATTTTTAGGGATGTCTAAGAGCGGTTTTGTTTACGATCTGTCAATCCTCGGGTTCTGTCTCTACCATGATATAATCGGCTTCATTATTGCGCAGGGTGAGGGTGCCGCCCATGACTCGAAGCGCTACGGGATCGTTAAGCGGAGCCCTGCCCTGAATAGTGATTTCGGTCCCGGGAACCAAACCCATTTCCCGTATTCGACGACCCAGTTCTCCGCCGACCTTGACCGATTTGATCGTTCCCGACTGATGTTTGGCCATCTGGCGTAAATTGATGAGTACCATTTTATCCTTATTTTTTAGACTCCCAGGAATCTCTCAGGGTCACTGTCCGATTCAGCACCGGTTTGCCGGCAATCGACTCGACGGAATCGGCACAGAAATAACCCTGCCGCTCGAACTGTACCGTTTCGCCCGGTTGTAATGCTGCCAGGCTCGGTTCAGCGATAGCGTCTGAGATGACCACTTTAGACATCGGATTGAGGTGTTCCAGAAAATCGATATTCTTATCAGCTTCCGGATCTTCCACACTGAACAGTCTGTCGTAGAGACGAACCGTTACCGGTAATCCTTTTTTGGCACAAACCCAGTGAATTGTGCCCTTCACCTTCCTCCCGTCGGGGGCGGTACCGCCTTTGGTCTCCGGGTCGTAGGTGCAGTGGATTTCGGTGATCCTGCCGGTGGCCTCGTCCTTGCTGTGCGAGACATACTGGATAAGATAGCCGTACCGCAGGCGTACCTCCCGGCCGGGTCCTAACCGGTGATATTTTTTGGTGGGATTTTCCATAAAATCTTCACGTTCGATATAAATCTCTCTGGCAAAAGGGATAGCCCGTTCGCCCATCTTCGGATCCTGGGGGTGGTTCATGCCGGTCATCTCTTCAACCAGGTCGTCCGGGTAGTTGTCGAGTATTACTTTCACCGGGTCCAGAACACACATGCGTCGCTCCGCCCGAAGATTGAGATCGGATCGAATTTCATTTTCCAGCACCCCCATATCGATCCGGCTTTCGCTCTTGCCAATTCCTATGGTTTTGCAGAAATTACGGATTGAGGCGGGCGTGTAGCCGCGCCGGCGCAATCCGGAAATGGTCAGCATGCGCGGATCATCCCATCCGTCGACAAACCCGCCTTCAACCATTTTTAACAGCTTGCGTTTGCTCATGACCGTGTACGTCAGGTTGAGTCTGGCAAACTCGATCTGTCGGGGATGACAAGGGGTGGAAAGGGTGTCCAGAACCCAGTCGTAGAGTGGGCGGTGATCCTGAAATTCCAAGGTGCAGAGGGAATGAGTGATACTTTCGAGCATATCGGAAAGGCAATGGGTATAGTCGTACATCGGGTATATCTTCCAGGTATCGCCGGTCCGGTGATGGTGTGCTTTCAGGACCCGGTAGATGACCGGATCGCGCATGTTCAGGTTCGGCGAAGCCATATCGATTTTTGCCCGGAGCACGTGCGTTCCTTCGCTGAACTCGCCGTTTTTCATCTGCGTGAAGAGCTGGAGGTTTTCTTCCACCGACCTCTGGCGATAAGGGCTCTCTCTGCCTGGTTCGGTCAGGGTACCCCGATATTCCCGTATTTCATCCGGCAGCAGTTCACAGACATAGGCTTTGCCCTGTTTAATCAACTCGACCGCAAAGTCATAGAGTTGCGGAAAATAATCCGAGGCATAGAGCACCTTTTCCCCCCATTCGAATCCAAGCCAGTGCACATCTTTTTCAATGGACTGGACGTAAGCGACATCCTCTTTGCTGGGATTGGTGTCATCAAAGCGGAGGTTGCAGGTACCTGCATATTCCTCGGCGACGCCAAAATTCAGGCAGATCGATTTTGCATGACCGATATGCAGGAACCCGTTTGGCTCCGGAGGAAACCTGGTCACGATCTTCTGGTGTTTGCCGTTCTGCAGGTCGTCGGCGATTATCTGGCGGATGAAGTCCAATGGTTTCTTTTCTGAATCTTCTAATATTTCCATGACGAATGACTTGTGTGTTAGAGACATAGAAAAAATTTTCTTATGTTTTTTGCAGGAAAATTTTTTCGTGAAGGAACTTATCCCGCAAATTTTTCTGGCGGGATAAGATATTTAATCTTGTCCAAAAAGTTTGCCAACATCCCGGAGTCTGCGGACTATCTTCTCCCGGCCGATTGTTATGACTATGTCAAACATCGAAGGTCCGGCGAGCTGGCCGGTGACTACGGTGCGCATCGCATTGATGATTACGCCCGGTTTGATTGCCAGTTCTTCGGCCAGTTCTCTGGCCACCCGTTCCGTCTCTTCCAAGGAAAACTCGGCAAGGTTTTCGTATCTGTCGGCCAGCTGGGGCAGCCATTGCTTCAATTCTTCGTATTTCAACACATTTTTGGCAAGGGGTTTTGGGTCAATTTCGAAATCGTCGGCAAAATAAGCCCTTCCCTGTGAGGTGAAATCCTTCAGAGTATGGAAACGATCGCGTATAAGGTCAAGGGTGCTCAGGTACCATTCCTTCTGGTCTGTGTCATAGGCATCCTTCCAGAGCCCTGCCGATTCAAGCTCTTTTTTGACCATTTTACCGAGCTCGCCAATATCCATGGTTCGCAGATAATGCTCATTGATAAAAATAGCTTTCGGGTCCGTAAAGAATTTCGGATCGTTTTTTTGGAAATTAAAAATTGCACTCGATTTATTGATACGTTCGAGGGAAAATTCCCGGATAAGTTCCTCTTTGGAATAAAATTCCTGATCATTGCCGGCGGACCAGCCGAGAAGGGCGAGAAAATTATTGAAAGCCCAGGGAAGAAAACCGCAGTCGCGGTAGAATTGCACGGCGACTATTTCGCCATGACTGCGTTTGGATATTTTCGCCTTTTTGGTATCAAGGGTGAGCGGCATATGGGCAAAGACGGGCAGCGGTGCCCGAAGCGCTTCGTAAAGCAGGATCTGCTTGAGGGTATTGGTCATATGATCCTGACCACGGATAATATGGGTGATCCGGTCACGGATATCATCGACAACATTGCAGAGGAGATAGAGGGGTTTCCCATTGGAGCGGACGATGACGAAATCATCTATCTCCGAGTAGTTCGTATCAATTCGCCCGAGAATTCTGTCATCGTAGCCAAGGGTGCCCGTTCGCTCGGGAACCTTGAACCGAATAACAGATGGAAGCCCCGCCGCCTCTTTCTCAGCAACCTCGTCGGCTGAGAGATTCCGGCAGGTGCGGTCGTACCCCAGCGGTTTTTTGGCAGCAAGAGCTGCTTCACGCTTTGTATCGAGTTCTTCTTTGGTGCAAAAACATTTATAGGCGGCACCCTGATTCAGCAGTTTCTGCGCGGCGGCGATGTGTTCAGCCTCAAAATCGGTTTGAAAATATGGCCCTTCATCAAAATCGATGCCCAGCCATTCGAGCCCTTCAATAATCCCCTGAATGGATTCAAGGCTTGATCTGCCGGTATCGGTGTCTTCAATACGAAGAATGAGTTTACCCCCGGTTTGTCGTGCGTAGAGCCAATTGTAGAGTGCTGTTCGGGCGCCACCGATATGCAGGTATCCGGTGGGGCTCGGTGGAAAACGTAATCGTGTTTCTGTCATAAAGTAAATCCTTCACACAGCTCATTGAGCCATTAGTAAAAAAAAATAAGGTGGTGTCGGCTGAAGTGTTTTGGTGGGGTGCAAGTGGATCCCATCAACAAGAGCATCTGGCTGTTATATATCTTTTTCCACTTCAATGTTCAACATTATTACGGACACGCGGTCTATGTTCTGTCAACCGGCGGCAGTTGCTCGTCATTTTTGGGGTCATGGACAGCTACGGTTTTTTTGTTGTTCTCGGCAGGGTAACTATGTATAGTTTTTCGTTCGTTGCTGAAACGTTGTTACCTGCTGATTTTTTCTGGTTCCACACATGCGATCGATGTTACGTATTGCGTAAGATAAATAACGGTGCTTTTCCTGCCACTGGATGGGGAAAGTCGAGACGGGTTCTTACAGAGGAAATGAAGAAAATGAAAGTACTGATCAGTGACAACCTGGCCCAGGTTGGCGTAGATGTCCTGCGTAAGGCGGGTCTTGAGGTAGATGTCAATACCGGACTTGCACCGGAGGAATTGAAGAAAATAATTGGCGAGTACGACGGTTTGGTTATACGCAGCGCCACTAAAGTTACCGCAGACATTCTGGAGATGGCGCATAAACTGAGAGTTGTCGGCCGGGCCGGAATCGGCCTTGATAATGTCGACGTCCCTGCAGCCAGCCAGAAAGGTATCGTGGTGATGAACGCTCCGGACGGCAACGCAACGACCGCCGCGGAACATGCCATCTCAATGATGATGGCATTGTCGAGGAATATTCCCCAGGCGTGTATGTCCATGAAACAGGGGAAATGGGAGAAAAAGAAGTTTATGGGCCGGGAGGTCACCGGTAAGACCTTTGGTGTCATCGGGATCGGCCGGATTGGCGGGATCGCCGCCAGCAGGGCGCAAGGCCTGAAAATGAAGACTATTGCCTACGATCCGCATATGCCCAAAGAGATGGCGGAGAAAATCGGCGTCGAGTTGGTCAGCCTGGAAGAGCTGGCGAAAAGATCAGACTATATTTCTGTACATGTCCCGCTGACCAAGGAAACAAAAAATATCGTTTCCACCTCTTTTTTCGAGAACATGAAAAACGACGCCATGTTTATAGATTGCGCCAGAGGAGGTGTCTGTGACGAGGAAGCCCTTTATGAGGCCCTGGTAAATAATAAAATTGCCGGTGCAGCTCTTGATGTTTTCAGTAAAGAACCTACCAGTCTTGAAAATTGTCCCCTTCTGGCTCTGGACAATTTTGTCTGCACACCGCATCTTGGCGCCTCGACCAATGAAGCACAGGAGAGCGTTGCCCTGATTATTGCCGAGCAAATGGCCGATTATCTCCTCAAGGGGTCGGTGACGAATGCGGTCAACGTGCCCTCGGTCAGTGACGATGTCCTGGCTCAGGTAGGACCCTATCTGAAGCTTGGCGAAATGCTCGGTTGCATGCATATGCAGATCGCCAAGGGAGGTGTGGCGGAGGTCAACATTGAATATAGTGGTGAACTGGCTGAATTGAATACCAGTCCGATAACCGTGGCCTTTCTGAAAGGACTGTTTACGCCAATCTTGAAAGATGCCGTCAATTTCGTTAATGCGCCGATAATCGCCAAAGAAAGGGGGATTCGCATTATTGAATCGAGAAGCGAAAAAGCTGACGATTTTGTCAACACCCTGGCGATAAAGGTGACAACCAATGAAGGGGAGAATACGCTGGTTGGCACTGTCTTTGGCCGCAATGAGCCCCGCCTGGTTCGTTTGAACTCTTTTCGACTCGAAGCTTTGCCGTCCGGGCCGATGTTGCTGGTATTCAACAACGATGTACCTGGAGTCATTGGGGCATTGGGGACCACCCTGGGCCGCTCCGGCGTCAATATTTCCAGGATGACCGTAGGCCGGGAAGAGGAAAGTAATCAAAACATTATTCTCCTCAGTACGAATGAACTGGTATCAAAAGAGTTGCTTGCCAAGGTTGAGGACCTGCAAGATATAACCAAAGCGCAGGTGCTGGATCTGACAAACCTGTAAGGAATGGAAAAAAGAGTGAGGGAGTGTGTTTATGGTCGAAAATGTGAGTAAAAAGGAAGATGCATGTGGATGTGGCGAGGGTAAAGTGCCCGATAAACAGGGGCGGTGTGTCATGCCAGAGGTGACGTTCCCTGCTTTTGTAATGTCGTTGAATACCTCTGCGCTGTATCATCTGGGTGAGATCGCCGACCCGTCTACTGGGAAAAGAATAGTCGATCTCGACCTGGCCAAACATGCGATCGATACTCTGGCCTTGATTCAGAACAAGACCAAAGGAAATCTGTCAAAGGATGAAGAGGAGTTGCTGAAAAACATCCTCTACGATATTAAAATCCGTTTTGTAAAAGCGGTAAAAAAATAACACTGTTATCAGTAAAATTGAGGAAATGGCCCTGGGTAATCAACGCATATCTGTGCAGGCACCGGCAAAAATAAACCTGTTGCTGCGAGTCCTGGGCAGGCGTGCCGACGGGTATCATGACCTGGAAACCTGGATGCAGAAGATCGACCTGTATGACCAGATTGAGCTCGCGCTGCATCCTGGTAATGTGGTGGAATTTTTTTCCGACGATGCGTCCATTCCAGCTGATGCGACGAATCTTGCAGTGCGGGCAGCTGTCGCTTTTTTGCAGGCGAGTAAAAAGAGCACAGGATATGGAGTGCAGATACGTCTGCAGAAAAATATCCCGGTGGCTGCAGGACTCGGTGGCGGCAGCAGCGATGCAGGGGCGGTGCTGCGTGGTCTGAATACTATTTTTGACCGGGAGTTTTCGGAAAAACAACTCATAGGATTGGCTCGACCTCTGGGGGCTGATGTGCCTTTTTTTGCTGTTGACCATGATGCCGTTTTTGCGACCGGCATCGGCGATATAATGTATCCGGTCGAATCTCTTGGTAATTGTTCGTTTTTGGTGGTGAATCCGGATTTTTTTGTTTCCACCGCCTGGGTCTTTCAAAATTTAACATTGACAAGCCTGTCGAAAACCTCTAAATTGTCATGCTTTCAAAAGTACAAGGCAGTGCCTCTTTCTCTGCAGGAGATGCATAATGACCTGGAACAGGTCACTAATGCTCAATATCCGGAAATTGAGCGGATGAAGAGATCGCTGCTGGCCGTTGGTGCATCACAGGTTTTGATGTCCGGGAGCGGGCCGACTGTGTTTGGAGTTTTTCCAGATACAGAAAAACCGTTCGGTTCAGATTTACAACGTATTGTTGGTGCATTCCGTCAGGAATACGGAGAGAAGGTTTTTTTATCTAGAGCGTGTACTGGGGCGTCGCCAAGCGGTAAGGCACCGGGTTTTGATCCCGGCATTCGTAGGTTCGAATCCTGCCGCCCCAGCCATCAATAATACGTTTTCAGACTATTAGAATACATCAAAAAGCGATGCGAGATTTAAAAATATTTTCAGGCAATGCTCACAAAATAATGGCTGAGGAGATTGCCGCTCATCTTAAAATACCCCTGAGTAAAGCAGAAGTTAGAAAATTCAGCGATGGGGAAATTTTTGTTGAAATAAAAGAAAATGTTCGGGGAACGGATGTTTTTGTCGTTCAACCGACCTGCACGCCGGTAAATGATCATCTGATGGAACTGGTGATCATGGTAGATGCGCTGCGAAGAGCGTCTGCGCGAAGGATTACCGCTGTGCTGCCATATTACGGGTACGCCCGGCAGGACAGAAAAAATGCACCTCGTGTGCCGATTACAGCGAAAGTTGTGGCGGAAATGTTAATGGTCGTGGGGGTACGCAGGGTTCTCTGTATGGATCTTCACGCAGGCCAGATCGGCGGCTTTTTCAATATTCCAGTGGATCATCTCTATGCCGCACCTGTCGTTTTGAAGTATATCCAGCAAACCTTTGACGACAATGTCATCATGGTCTCCCCTGACGCCGGCGGTGTTGAGCGGACCAGGGCCTTTGCCAAAAGACTGAATTCCGGACTCGCTATTATTGATAAACGTCGGGATAAGCCGAATGAGTGTGAAGCGATGCATGTTATCGGCGATGTCCGGGGCAAAACCGCTATCCTGATGGATGATATGGTCGATACGGCCGGTACTTTATGTGCTGGTGCCAAAACCTTGTTGGAAAACGGAGCCAAAGAAGTGCATGCCTGCTGCTCACATCCGGTTCTTTCCGGTCCGGCCATTGAGCGGTTATGCAATTCTGATTTAAAATCTCTTGTCGTTACCAATTCCATACCGTTGCGGGGGGATGCCATAGCGTGTGACAAGATAAAAGTTCTCTCTGTCTCATCGCTGCTTGCCGATGCGATCAGCAGAATACACAATGAAGATTCGGTCAGTTCGCTTTTTGTGTAACCGACGTTTTGTATCTTACAATAGTTTAAAATTAGTTAAAATTTATCATATTCTGCTCAGTCGCCGTCAAACTGTAATCGCGACTGTTTAGCAAAGGAGGAAAAATGCTTCAGGTCGAAATATCCGCTTCTGTTAGAAATACTTCAGGTAAGGGGCCCATGCGGCAGCTGCGTATGAAGGGAATGACTCCTGCTGTGGTATACGGTGGAGGTGCTGAGGCGCAAAGACTCCAGCTTGACACGAAGACACTTATGGCCCAGTTGCTCGAGTTTTACCGTAAAAACACTGTTGTTACCCTGAATGTCGAGGGTGCATCAGCAAAAACCGTTATGGTCGGTGAAGTTCAGACGGATCCCGTTCGTGATACGCTTATTCATGTCGACTTTTGTGAAATCGATCTTCAGAAAGACCGTGCTTTTACTGTGCCGGTAAGACTTACGGGTAAGGCCAAGGGTGTTGATCTGGGCGGGCAGATGATCGTCGGTTGCAATCAGGTGGTGCTCAAAGGAAAACCTCTTGATATACCTGATGAATGTGTTGTCAATATCGCCCCCCTGGCGATAGGAGAGCAATTCACCTGTGCAGCCCTCAGTATTCCCGAAGGTGTGAAGATGATCACCGATCCTGCAACTGTCATTATTTCGATTATCAAACCTGGTGAGAAGGTTGAGGAATCAACGGAAAAAGCAGTGAAAAACGGCAAGAAATAACGGTCGGTTGCCCACGGGCGAAGAACAGCATCTGTCTGCCTGACAATTCAGGTAACGGCATGCGTGGTGACGGAAATGATAAAGGTCCGGGAAATGTTAATTTCCCGGACCTTTATTCATTAATATTCTCGTGACAACGAAGATTCCTCTCGAATTCATGGAAAAGCAAGATTTTATCATTGTCGGGCTGGGTAATCCTGGAGCCCAGTACCAGGGCACGCGTCATAATGTCGGTTTTTTTGTGGTAGATGAATTGGCAAGAAGATGGAATGCAACGGATTTTCTGGAGAAATGGCAGGCTCAGTATGTGTCTTTGCCAATGGGTGGGAAGAAGGTTCATCTCATAAAACCATTAACGTTTATGAATAGAAGCGGCAGGGCAGTGGGACAGTTTTATCGGTTTTATAAAACCACTCCTGACCAACTCTTGGTTGTTCATGATGATCTCGATATGGCGCCGGGAAGGATCAAGCTCGTAAAAGGAGGGGGGGCAGGTGGACATAATGGTATAAAATCGCTTGTCGAATCACTCGGAACCCCTGAATTTTATCGTTTAAAGATAGGCATTGGCCGACCTGGGATTGGAGACGTTCATCCAGGCTTTCCTGTGGATAAATATGTTTTAGGCAATTTTAGCGACGACGAACTGGAGGTTTTGCAATCCAGGTACGATAGTTTCGCTGCCGGTATTCAGCTCTTTTTGCAAGGCCATGTGGCTAAAGCAATGAATCTGCTCAATAGTCTCAAGTAGGTCCTCGCTCCGTTAAGCTGTTCTTTTGTCTCGCCAGCTGATTCTCTCGATACCATGAAAAAATACGGCAATTTGGTGCAAAACGTGTTATAGTATCTCCATTGAATCCCAAATTTGGTTGTTTGTGATAACACCCGCTGCAGAAAAATATCAAAAATGCCGGAATAAAGGAGCAACCCTTTATAGTCCGACGCTTTCCCCCTTGTATGGCAAATTACTGCGTTGTCTTGTGCTTTTCTAGTGTATCTTTTTCAGCCTTGTGCAAGGCGTTTTGTGTTTAAAGGAGAGATCTGTGTTTACTGAAGGTGATATGGCTGTGTATCCGGCCCATGGTGTTGGAGTTATTAAAGCTGTTGAAACAAAGACTATTGGAGGGATTGACCAGTCGTTTTATATCCTGGAGATTCTTGATAATAGTATGAGAATTATGATTCCTACCGCCAGTAGTGATAATGTTGGTCTGCGTGCGATCGTCGGTAAAAATGAGGTACGGACTGTTCTTGATATTCTGGCCGATCGTTCCGTAGAATTAGGTACCCAGACCTGGAATCGTCGTTACCGTGATTATATGGAAAAGATCAAGACTGGTTCTGTTCATGAGGTGGCTATTGTGCTGCGTGATCTCTTCCTGCTCAGTGTTGACAAGGATCTCAGTTATGGTGAAAGGAAAATGCTGGATACCGCAAAGAACCTCATAGTGAAGGAACTTTCGCTTGCTCAAAACACTGAAGAAGCAAGCGTCAGCAAAACTATCGAGGCAATTTTTTCCTGAAATTTCAACATCATTCCAAGATTTTTTCTATCGCGGTTGCATAAGAAGTAATTGTATGGAAACCAAAGAAGTAGCTCTGTGCAGATCCAGCCGGTCGAACCGGAATTTTCAGGTGACGATTGATACTGGACTTTCAGGGATGCGTCTTGACCAGTTCCTGGCCCAGCATCTTCCTTCCACATCGAGAGCACTGATTATTGCATCAATTCGCAAAGGATTGATCCTGGTTGATGGCGTGCACCGCAAAAGTAGTTATCGGCTCAAAGAAAGCGAAACCTTACAAGGTAGTGTTGAGGGCAAACAAGAGATTGATGTCCTGCCTGAACACATCAGTTTTCCTGTCCTTTTTGAGGATGATTCTCTGCTGATCATCTCAAAACCTCCCGGGCTTGTTGTTCATCCGGGGAGTGGAAATCATCATGGGACGCTTGTTAATGGATTGGTGCATCATTGTCGATCCATTGCCGATGTTGGTGACAGCTTACGGCCTGGAATTGTGCATAGACTTGACAAAGATACTTCCGGTATAATGGTTGTTGCTAAAACAGAAAATGTCCATCGCCTGCTCGTTGATACATTTAAAAATCATCAGTTACATAAAGAATACCTGGCGCTGGTGCATGGTGTTCTTAAAGAAAAAAATGGTCGACTCGTTGCGCCGATTGGTCGTCATCCGGTGCAGCGGCAGAAAATGGCAATTCGCCAGACCGGGGGAAAGCACGCTGCCAGTAGCTGGCAGGTGCTCGAAGAATTCAACTCTGCATGCAGTCTGGTAAAAGTGGTAATTGAGACCGGGAGGACGCATCAGATCCGGGTCCATATGGCCCACCTCGGTTGTCCTGTCGTCGGTGATACTGTCTATGGATCCGGCAGAGACAACCGTCTTTTCCCACGTCAGCTGCTGCATGCATCACGGTTGGTATTTCGTCACCCTGTCACTGATGCAGTCATTGATAAAAAAGCCGAACTCTGGCCTGATTTTACCGATATCTTAAAAGGTTTGGGGGCAGCTGCAGTGGAGGAAAATGAGTGAATATCGCGGTAACCGGTGGGTTGGGAACCGGCAAGTCAACTGTCAGTAGGATTATTGCCGCAGATCTTGCCGCTGAACTCATCGATGCTGATCAGTTATGCCGCGAACAGATGCTGCCCGGGACGGAAGGGTATGCCGAATTTCGTCGTGTCTTTAATGAAAGCTACATCCAGATCGATGGGATGATTGACCGCGTGCAATTGCGCGAGGCGGTTTTTGCATATCCTTCGATCAGGAATCAGCTTGAAAATATTCTGCATCCAATTGTTCGGCGGCAAATCGCCGCTCGGGGGAGAATATCTTCTACACACGGCAAGATTCTTGTTGTTGAAGTCCCTTTGCTTTATGAGGTCGGATGGCAGGATGCATTTGATATCTGCGTCCTGGTCTATGTGCCGGAGCAACTCTGTATCCAGCGGGTGGTGATGCGGGACGGGATGCCGATTGAGCAAATCAGACAGATTTTAAATGCGCAGGTTCCCATCAAGAAAAAACTTGATTATGCCGATTTTATAGTTGATAATTCTGGTACCTTTGTAAGTACAGTGCACCAGATAGCATGGATGTCCAAAAAGCTTAGGGTGGACTCAACAGAGTAGTTTTTTATACCTTTAGCCCTCCTGATCCGGGAAGGTTATAAACAGCCGGGGTACTCTTTTATGTCATTTTTCGAGAGATAAGTACCTTGAAACAAGATGTTTTTTACGCAATAAACGTAGAGAATACGCTGCAAGGTGCTAAAAAGCTTGACAGCACAGATCTGAAAACGTATAAGAGAATCGATGTTTTTTAAAACTCAAATTCCTGTCATTGCTTAATCGTTTCTTTGGATCCTGCTAAAATTACTTCGGAACAGATTGTTCCGATTTTAATGTCCTGAAGATCTGCAGAATTCAGTAGTGTGATTCTCCACAGATCCGGCCATTTTCCATTCTGCTTTTTAATCTAAGCGACGAAAAAGCTCAAAAGAATATCTTTATAACCAGCTATGATTTGAATTGCTGTTGACTCTGCCCTGGCACTGTGCCTTGCCAAAGGCATAGATAGAGCAGTCTGAATATAATGTACACCGGCAATATTGGACGGCTCGTCCATAGGGTCCAAGTTACACGTGGTATTTCCCTAATATCCTGCCAATAATCCCACAAAGGAGAAGAAGGTTAATGAATCTGGCGGAACTCAAACTGATGAAAATCGGTGAACTGGTACAGCTTGCTCGTTCTTTAAAAGTCGAGGGGTACAGTTCATTGCGGAAACAGGAACTGATCTTTGCTATATTAAAAGCTCAGTCGGTCAAAGATGGGAAAATGCGGGGCAGCGGTGTCCTGGAAATCCTACCAGATGGTTTCGGTTTTCTTCGGGCTCCAGACTACAACTATCTACCGGGACCTGACGATATTTATGTTTCGCCGTCGCAAATCCGACGCTTAAATCTTCGAACCGGGGATACCATTGAAGGGCTTGTTCGTGCACCAAAAGAAGGGGAGAGGTATTTCGCCCTGCTGAAAGTTGACAGCGTCAACTTCGACCCACCGGATGCCGCCAAGCAAAAAACCCTGTTTGGCAACCTGACGCCGTTGCATCCCAATGTCCCTTTTACCCTGGAGTGGCAACCCGATAACATGTCCATGCGAATTATGGATTTGTTTGCCCCTATCGGCAAAGGGCAGCGAGGATTGATTGTGGCTCCGCCGCGAACCGGCAAGACTGTGCTGATGCAAAAAATTGCCAACTCCATCGTCCGTAACCACAAGGAGGTGTATCTTATTGTTCTGCTGATTGATGAACGTCCGGAAGAGGTAACGGAGATGACTAGAAGTGTCAAAACCGCCGAGGTAGTCAGCTCAACTTTTGATGAACCGCCCCAACGCCATATTCAGGTTGCTGAAATGGTCATTGAAAAAGCCAAGAGACTTGTCGAACATAAAAAAGATGTTGTTATCCTCCTCGACAGTATCACCCGGCTTGCAAGGGCCTATAACACCGTGACTCCAGCCAGTGGTAAAATTCTTTCCGGTGGTGTCGAAGCCAATGCCCTGCATCGGCCCAAGCGTTTCTTTGGTGCGGCAAGAAATATTGAAGAAGGCGGCAGCCTGACTATTCTGGCAACTGCGCTTATCGAAACTGGCAGTCGTATGGATGAAGTAATTTTTGAGGAATTTAAAGGAACAGGTAATATGGAGCTTGTTCTTGATCGTAAGATGGCCGATAAACGGATTTTCCCGGCCATTGATCTGAAACGTTCCGGTACCAGAAAAGAAGATCTGTTGATGAAACCAGAGACCCTCAATCGGATCTGGATACTCAGAAAACTTCTTAATTCCATGAATCCAGCCGATTGTATGGATTTTCTGATCGATAAGCTTAAGCACCAGAAAACCAACGATGATTTTCTTGACTCAATGAACGGTTGACGGCACCGGCAATGATTTGTCAAAGGACATAAATCGCGCGTGTTAGTTGTGGAGATCAGTTGTGTCCGCCTGTTTATTAACTGTTGAAAAAAATCCGTATTTTGAGTAGTCTGTTTCCCCTGTGTTCTGAAAATATTGGAAAAATGTATATTAATTGATCATCGCCCGTATCGGCGAGTTGGAGGTATAAAAGCTATGAAAGAAGGTATCCATCCGGAATATCATAAAATTAAGGCTGTGTGTGCTTGTGGTAATGAAGTCGAGATGGGATCGGTAATGGAAGAGATGAAAGTGGAGATCTGTTCCGCCTGCCATCCTTTTTTTACTGGTAAGCAGAAGCTTGTCGATTCAGCCGGTCGTATTGAGAAGTACAAACAGCGTTATGCGAAACATTTTGCCGCCGTAGAGAAGGGTAAATCTTAATTTCAACATTGCCTTGGTCGGCGAGTATTGCTGACGGCAGAAATAGCTTCACCCCACTCGGTCCACAACGATGCTTGACATGGTTGTGGACCTTTTTATTTTTTTCTCTCGTTCTTCTGGTTAAATGCTATGTTTGAAAAATTTGCTGATCTTGACGATAAAATATCTCATCTTGAAGGCAGGTTGTCTGATCCTCACCTGGTTAAAGATCAGAAGGAATATCAGAAAGTTGTTCGGGAGCATGCTAATCTCGTTAAACTGAACAAAAAATATCTGGAATACATCAAAGTTCAGGAAGAGATCGAAGAAAACAGACAGATACTCCATGATGAAGAAGAGGATCCGGATCTAAAAGAACTCGCTAAAGCCGAACTTGAGGAGCTGTCTGCCAAGGAGAAAAAGCTTGATCAGGAGATGAAGATCATCCTGCTTCCCAAGGATCCGAACGACGAAAGAAACACTTTTTTAGAAATTCGGGCTGGTACCGGCGGAGATGAAGCTGCTCTTTTTGTCGGTGATCTGTTTCGGATGTACAGTCGCTTTGCCGAAGATATGGGCTGGCGGGTTGAAGTTATGAGTTCAAGTCCTATGGATATTGGCGGATTTAAAGAGATAATTGCGCTGATAACCGGCGATCAGGTTTACTCAAAACTTAAATACGAAAGCGGCGCACATCGGGTGCAAAGAGTCCCGGAGACAGAAACCCAGGGACGGATTCATACCTCGGCTGTCACCGTTGCGATATTGCCCGAAGCCGATGAAGTCGATTTGAAAATCGATATGCATGAACTGAAATTTGATGTTTTTCGTTCTTCCGGGCCTGGCGGCCAGTCAGTCAACACCACCGATTCTGCGGTACGGGTGACTCATCTCCCGACGGGAATGGTGGTTATCTGCCAGGATGAAAAATCGCAGCATAAAAATAAGGCCAAGGCCCTGACTGTGCTCCGTGCGCGCCTGCTTGACAAGCTGGAACAGGAACGCCATGATAAAATTTCCCAGAATAGAAAAAGCCAGATCGGCAGTGGCGACCGGAGTGAACGGATTCGCACGTATAACTTTCCTCAGGGACGGATGACGGATCATCGGATCAACCTCACCCTCTATAAACTCGATGCGATAATGAGCGGAAAACTGGAAGACGTTATCTATCCGCTCATTGCCCATGATCAGGCAGAAAAGCTAAAAGATATACAGTAAATGATCCACAGATACCGCTCCCTGTTCAACTGCCCGGTCAGTTGTAAATTTTTATCTTGGCAATGAGATGCGCCTGCTGGAACTCCTTCATCATGGACAAACAGAATTAGAGCTTGCCGGAGTAACGGAATATGAACTGGATGCACGGCTGCTATTAGAATACTGTACGGGAAAAAAAAGAACCGGGATTTTTCTCGATGGGGATTGCGAGGTGGATCCGGCAATTTTTGAGAGCTACCTATTGCTGCTGGAACGCCGGAAACATAGAGAACCGCTGGCCTATATCCTGGGTGAACAGGAATTCTGGTCTTTACCTTTTCATGTGAACCCGGATGTCCTGATCCCTCGACCTGAGACCGAGTTTTTGCTGGACCGGGTTTTTGCGCTTACCGATGCTAAAAATTTTCAAAATGGGCATATTCTCGATCTTTGCTGTGGCAGCGGAGTGATAGCCACCATCCTGGCCAAAGAATCCGGCAAAAAGATAATCGCTTCGGACATCTCGTTTAAGGCTCTTCAGATGACCAGAAAAAATGCATGCCGGCACCGTCTCGAGTCGCAGGTTTTGCCCGTGCAGGGACATCTTCTCGCCCCGTTCTCTGCAGGTGCAACATTTTCCTTGATCGTCGCTAACCCTCCTTATATCAGTAGTTTTGATGTGAGACATTCTTTAATGCCTGAAGTTGCTGGACATGAGCCGCATTTGGCCCTTGATGGCGGTGTACGAGGGCTTGAATTAATACAACAAATTCGAGATGCACTACCAACGGTTCTCTGTCCGGGGGGACAATGTTTTATCGAAATTGGTGCGGACCAGGGAGCTGCGATAAAAAAGTTTTTTTCAGAAGATGTTGTTGGTGGAAGATGTTATCAACAGGTTGAAATACTGGTCGATTATGCCGGACGTGAGCGAGTTGTTCATGTGCGGCTTGGACAATGACAGGAGTTGGTTGTAGACAATGGAAAAACTAATTATTGAAGGCGGAAAACCACTGTATGGTGAAGTAAAAATAAGTGGTGCCAAAAATGCAGCCTTGCCGCTTATGGCTGCTACATTACTCGCTCCCGGAAGACATTTTCTGCGCAATATGCCTAATTTGCGGGATACTCGTACTTTCGTCCGTCTCATGGAAAATTTCGGGGTGAAGAGTGAGAGAACCGGTGACGTTCTGATGTTGGACACCACCCACCTTGATCATACCGAAGCACCGTATGACCTGGTAAAAACGATGCGGGCGTCGGTGCTTGTCCTGGGGCCGCTGATGGCCAGGTTTGGCAGAGCCAAGGTTTCCCTGCCCGGGGGGTGTGCAATCGGCGCTCGACCGATCAATTTTCATATTATGGGCCTTGAGCGTCTCGGAGTGACCTGCACCCTGGAAGGTGGCTATGTCGATGCCAGAATAGACGGCCCCCTGCGCGGTAATGTCATTTACTTTGATGTCCCTTCGGTGACCGGTACCGAGAATCTTCTCATGGCTGCGGTGTTGGCTGAAGGCACTACGGTTTTAAAAAATGCCGCACGAGAGCCGGAGATCGGTAATCTTATCGATATGCTCAACGGTATGGGCGCAAGGATTGAGGGAAAAGACACTGACAGGCTGACGATTCATGGGGTAAAAAATCTCATTCCTGCCGATTGTTCAATAATTCCGGATCGAATTGAAACGGGCACCTATCTTATTGCCATTGCAGCGACCGGAGGCACTGGTACGGTAACCAATTGTAACCCTGCTCACCTGCCTTCACTTCTTGAAAAACTTCGGGCTGTCGGCCTGATAATTACCGAAACCGAGACAACCATTTCCGTTGGCTGGCCTGAGAGAGCGGATAAGCGGCGGGTTATCGGCAATGTTGATATAAAGACCATGCCATATCCGGGATATCCGACAGATCTGCAGGCGCAATTCATGGCCCTTATGACACTCAGTTCAGACACCTGCGTTATTAATGAAACGATTTTCGAAAACCGGTTTATGCACGTGGCCGAGCTGCATCGTATGGGAGCACGGATCAGGGTTGATGGACACTTCGCCGTTGTCACCGGTGGAGGAATAGACGGTATGAAAGGTGCACCGGTGATGGCGACCGACCTTCGTGCCAGTTCTTCCCTGGTTATTGCCGGTCTTGCCGCTTCTGGCCGAACAGAAATTTCCCGTATTTATCATCTGGAGCGCGGCTATGAAAACCTGGTTGATAAACTTACCGGCCTGGGGGCAAAAGTCTGGAAAGAACAGGAATAAAAATGCGTAACAATCTTCTTTCTTTAATAAAATTTATCAAAAAATTTAAAGAGAGATTTGCTCTTGCTGGACTGGGAATTGCCTTCGTTCTTTTTATAGGAGGCGGAATGTATCTGCAGAAGAGTAACAAGCAGGACAAAGAACCTCAGCCAACTGCGGCCGGATCAGTAAGTGTTGAATTGAAAACCAGCCGGCAGGAAAAAGGGCCAAAGGAAGCGCAACCCGGGAGGGCCGCAGCTCCAGAAACCACCGCGTATTTTCTCAAACCGTCTCCTGAAGAACTCCTGCAGAAATTGGCATCGATGGAGTATTTGAAGGCGGATGTAATCGATGAAAAAATAAAGCAGATGCCGGTGTTGTGGCCGGCATACTTTTTTGCCATCCGGGAAACTCAAGACGGACGAAAGAGTATAGTCCTGGATGTGTCGGAAAATGGTTTCGGAGTGGTCATCGAAAGTGAGATAGACCTGCGTCTTTACCCGGAGCTTCATGACTTGAAAACCGGCCAGAAAGTCTGGATTGGCGGTAAAATTATGGCCGTCGATCCGGAGGGAACCGGCAGGATTTATATCAAGAGTGAACAGTTCAGGATTGGCGATGACGCTCCATTTCTGCAGGTTGCGGCAAAAAAGATAAAATAAGAAGCCTTTTTACCGGCAATATTGCCGTTGCGTGCTGTCGCATCTCCCCCTATTGTGGCAGAGGCAGCTGAAGCGTGAATATTGCTCCCCCTGCGGCACCATTTTGCACCGTCAGGGTACCATGATGTTCTTCAATGGTCTGCTTTACAATAGCCAGTCCCAGCCCGGTCCCGTCTGCACGAGTAGTGAAAAATGGCTCGAATATCTGGCCTTTTTTACTTTCATCCAGTCCAGGACCGTTATCTTCAATTGAGATTTCAATGACCTCTTGGTCGTCCGTCGTTCTCACTTCGTTGGCTGTGACAACGATACGCTGTTTCCCTTCCGGGCAAAAAGCCAGACCATTTTGGATAAGATGGTTAAAAACCGTAAACATTTGTTTTTCGTCCGCCCATATATCTACGGTTCCCTTGAAATCGAGAATGATTTTTGCCGAATTCGGCCAGGCCGGGTCTGCTCGCAGGACCTGCATGACTTCATCAAGGCAACTGCGGAGCGAAAACCAGTTGCAGTGACAATGTTCCGGCCGTGAAAAACGCAAGAAATCGGCAATGGTGGTGATCAGCCTATTTGACTCCCTTTGAATGATATTCGTGAGTTGAAAGTTTTCATAACTCTTCGCCCCCTCAGCCGAAAATTCTTTCGCCAAAACCTGGGCTGATCCGGATATAGCGGTGAGTGGATTGCGAAAATCATGGGCGATACTGGCGCTCATCATCCCAATCGCCGCAAGTTTTTCTGTTTGTCGAACCTGCTGTTCCAGCTTTTCTATATCACTGATATCCCGCAGGGTTATAATCTTATGCGGCGGTTCTGCGGCCAGTTGTTCTTTCTCGGTCCCCTGGATGACCATATGGGCATAACCTATGCGAACGGTACAGCCATCATCTTTTTGAAAATCGGTTGTCAGTCTTTGGTTTTCCCTGGTCAATTCGATTCGCGGAAAAATGTCAGCCAGGTTTTGCCCGATAAGCGTCAGCGGACTGTTACTGCTGCCAATTATTTTTTCGACGGCAGCATTGGCGGAGGTGATGATTCCCTGTCCGTCAATAGTGACTATTCCCGTGGAAATATTGTCGAATATCTGTTTATAGAGAATGGCCAGTCGATCGAAATTTTTCAACGAATCACTCAGTGCATGCTCGGTTTTAAGAAGACGCTTGCCAAATAGGGCACTTAATATTGCCGCCAGGAAAAATGTCAGGCCGTGTACAGAAAAACTGTTGAGGATTACGCTGGGAGAGGACGTCGAGTGCTGCAGGTATTCGACGAGATATGCCGGATACAACCCGTATCTCTCCAGAAAGAGGATTGCCCCGAATAAAAGTGTGGCAGCAGCTGCAGCAATAAGCCCTCCTTTTCTTGGCAGAATGAGTCCTCCGGCGACAATAGGGAAAAAGAATACAGAGCTGAAAATCGAACTCGAAGAACCGGAAAAAAAGACGAGCAGCGCGGCGAATCCGGTATCGATGAGGGTCTGGATAAAGCCAAACTTACGCAGGCTACCTTGATAAATAAGGAGCCAGAAAGCCGAAACAATTGTGGTCAGGTACACGACCAGCAGGAGCAGGATAAATAGATTCGAAGGCAGAACGATGATCTCTATCTGAGTACCGGTAAACATATAACTCAGAGCCATCAGCGACGTATATAAGATTATCCGCAGCAGCAGCATCCAGAGCAACTGGTTTCTGAGCAATTGATTGGTACTGATGGTATTTCTGGCACGGTCTAACAGAGTGGAAAAATCCATAGGAATCAGCTTAAACCATATTTTTTAACTTTATAGCGCAGCGACCGAAAACTGATCTGCAGCATTTCTGCTGCCTTCATCTTCGAATTGTTGGTTTTGGTGAGGGTGTGGGAAATAAGGCGTTTCTCGAGATTGGCGATAACTCTTTCAATGCCGAGATCATACAGCTCTTCTTCACTTTCGGCTGCCTGCATAAGAGAATTGGGGGGATGCAGAGGAGTTTCCGATTGCGATTGCTTCATGCCGCCGGCAAAGGACAGACTTTCCGGAAGAATTATATTGGAGTTCTCCAGAGCCACGCCACGTTCAATGATATTTTCCAGTTCACGGACGTTCCCTGGAAAATTGTAATTCATCAGCACCTGCATGGCATACGAGGACATCTCCTGAATTTGTTTGCCCAGACGGCGGGAATATTTTTTGAGAAAATGGTCGACCAGAAGCGGGACGTCGTCTTTTCTTTCCCTGAGAGATGGCACACGCAGGGGAACAACCGCCAGTCGGTAAAAGAGATCCTCCCTGAACCTGCCGGCTCTGATTTCATCTTCAAGAATTTTGTTGGTGGCGGCAATGATGCGGACATTGATGCTTTTTGTCCGGGTTCCGCCCACCGGTTTAATTTCTCTTTCCTGCAGCACGCGCAAGAGTTTTGTCTGAATTATGGGTGTCAATTCCCCGATTTCATCAAGAAAAGCCGTGCCGTTATCCGCTTCGTTAAAAAGACCGGATTTATCGTTAATGGCGCCGGTGAAAGCTCCTTTTACATGGCCGAAAAGTTCGCTTTCCATCAGATCTTCAGGGATGGCGCTGCAGGTTATAGGGACAAAATTCTGCGAGGCCACTTTACTGTGCTCGTGGATAGCCTGGGCGACAAGCTCTTTACCCGTTCCCGACTCGCCATAGATAAGCACATTGGCCGGCGTGGGCGCAACCCGTCTGATCATGTCAAATATCTTCAACATTTCCCGGCTCTTGCCGATAATTTCTGGAAAGGTTGTGCTGAGTTCCTGGTTTTTTTGGGTGCTGAGGTTCTTATTTGTTGCCGACTCGATGACGGATTTAATTTCATCAACATTGAAAGGCTTGCTGATGTAGTCAAAGGCCCCGTTTTTCATGGCCAGCACCGCATCGTCGGGCGAGGCGAAGGCCGTAATCATAATTACCGGCAACTCAGGTGTGTGTTCCTTGACTGTTTCCAGCAGTTCGATGCCGGTCATGCCGGGCATGCGGATATCACTGACAATGACATCAACTGCCATTTTGCTTAGCGTATCCAGAGCACGCGTGCCACTGTCCGCAGTTGTCACCTGATGGCCTTCTTTTTCAAGAAGAATTTTCAGGAAATCACGCATGCTGCGTTCATCGTCAACAATTAATACTGAGGCCATGGCCACCTTTGCAAATATGGAGGTGAATGTAAGTCAGGTGTTGCGGCGGATCTCTTCTCTGCCCATTTAACTTATAAGATATATTCTGATAATATCTTAAATAGCGGGAAGAGACAAGGCGTTGATAAAAAAGTACCGGTGGAAAACGCATGCAGCTGCAAAAGATTGCTGCAGTTGTCTGCGACAATCCTTTACAGTTCAGCCAGGAGACTTTGCAAGTATCTTATGGAACAGGCATCTGCTGTTGATGCCGGTTGGAATGCCCAGGAGGGGGAGGTGAGATCTTTATTGGATGCAGTCTACAGCAATGGTCCTGGCTGTATGGGTGTACAGTTTTTCCTGGAGCTGTTTCTGTGCGGTTTCGACTGCAATACGCCCCTTCTTAAGGTCGTCCTGGAGTTGTTGCAGCATGACTGCGTCGTGGACAATTCTGGCGGTTAATGGTGCATCCTGTGCCAGTTCGGTCTGGGTTCCCAGAATCTGGCAGATCTCCTGGATCAGGGGTTCGCTCGCCCCGACCTGATGCAGGATAGAACGAGCATTCTCTAATCCTGTACCGTGGAGATAGACAACACAGAGAATGACCGCAAGATTTCCACCTTCTGCTTTACCGATATTCTCTGCGTGCCTGGCAGCGCTGGTGGCTTTACGGATGCTTTTAAAATCAGTCTGGAAGAACCGTTTCATAGCCACGGCGACTTTATCCTTCAAAAGATCTTCTCGCGATCCCATAAATTCTTCAGGCAGGGTGCCCATGCACTGTTCGGCAAACTGGCAATAGGATGCACAACCGAAATCCATCTTCGGATTGACCAGGCGATGGTCGCAATGTCCGCATTTTCTGGTGGTGTCATCTTTATAAAATTCAATCGCCGTACCGCATTTGGGACAATTAACTTCAAATATTGCATCATCTTTCCAGTATTTCGTATCCTGGCCCGGGCATTTCATACCAACTCTCCTTTAACTTTTGTTGCCAAGCGTCGCTCACAGTTTCCCCACTTAAAAGTTTCTGATGGAAAAAGTGTACCTGAATACTATGGAAATGCCTTTGACCTAGGTCAAGAATTGATTTTTTAGAAAAAAAAAAGGGAAATACAGCGGATGCCATATTTCCCTTCCACGAAGAAGCTGGAAAATATCACATGACAGGACAATGTTGTTCCATCAATTCCTGCACTGCGGCGACAGAGAGGGCAGTATCGGGCAATTCCAGCAGGGATCGACGTTCCATATCAAATTCAAGCAGTGCCGGATCATTGGGAATGACGGCGGCGACGGGCAGTCCTATCTCGGCAACTTCAGCGAGAAAAGCATCCCCGAGTTTTTCCGGACCCCGGGTGACGATAATTGCAGTATTCTTGACATCGAGCTTTAAGCTTTGCAGCATGTCGTTGATTCTCCGAACAGCCCGCAACCCTCGCAGGGAGTAGTCGGTGACGAGATACAGCATGTCCACCTCGCCGCTGGTGCGTCGGCTCAGGTGCTCCATACCGGCTTCGTTGTCGACGACCATATATTTATAATGGGCACTCAATTTGTCGGTGAAATTATTAAGGATGTTATTGACCATGCAATAACAGCCCTGTCCTTCCTGCCGTCCCATAACCAGAAGATCGAATTGAGGTCTTTCGATAAGCGCCTGCTCGATCAGAAGTTCAAGATAGTTCACCTTATCCATTCCGGAGGGAATTCCCTGCGGGTCTCTCATGTAGTTTTCACGAATATCTCCAATAGTGCTGGGGACTTCCAATCCCATCGTTTCTCCGAGATTGCTGTTTGGATCGGCATCGACGGCGAGAATTGGTGCTTTCCCCGCCGCACCGAGGTAACGAACAACCAGTGATGCAACGGTGGTTTTGCCGACGCCGCCTTTTCCAGCAAATGCGATAATCTTGCTCATACAAATCTCCAGATAAAAGTACCAAGCAAATAAAAAATTTACTCGTAGTGGGCTACATTAGACCTTTATTTTAACTCCCGGGTAATAGTAAACATTTTCAGAGAAAAAAAAAGAAAAAACCACCTCGTCACGCTATGAATCAGAGAGGTGGTTGGTGATAGAAACTGCAGGTGGAGAAGATGTTTGGTCAGGCAGCAGCTGCGGCCTTTTTCTTGGCCTTTTTCTTCTCTTCTCCCGGTGGACCGAGAAGGGACTTCAGGTGCTGGATATCTTCTATTCCTATTGTGCTGTTCTGGTGTATTCCCAGGAGTTGCTCATCAATGCCGAGACAGAGACCGAGAAGTTGCGGGTAGAGCAGCACCGGCAGGAGTTTGCCGGCCGGGTCTGCCGCATGGAGAGTTTTCTGGGTTGTGTCAAATTGCAGATGGCAATAGGAGCAGACTGGGGTAATGTAATTGGCCCCGGCCGCCTCTGCACCGGAGATTTTTTCTTGCAGCAGTTTGTGTGAGAGCTCCGTGTTGATGCCGGCAAGGGCTGCACCGCAACATTCCAGTTTACCACGCCAGTCGAGACTGGTAACTCCGGTAAGCTGAACAAGTTCGTCGGTTATCCGCGGGACAAAAGAGTCATCGAAGGAGGTGATTTCTCGGGGGCGCAGAATATGACACCCGTGAATGACCGAGATGTTCAGGTCTTTGATTCGATTGACCAGGCGGCTTTTAATTTGTTCGATCCCGATATCTTCGTAGAGGACAGTTAAGAAATGTTTTATCTGTACTTTACCGCTGTACTGCAATGATTCTTTGCTAAGAAAGCCGTTTAATTCATCTTGCAGGCTGCTGTTGCCGGCCATGACACTTTTGGCTTTCTGCAGGCTGGCAAAACAACAGTTACAAATAACCGCAATGTCGAGGCCCATTTTTTCGGCAATAGCCATATTGCGGACAGAAGGCAGGAGATATGCTTTCTCGTCCACATTTCGTGCCGGATAACCGCAGCAGTTGAAGTCAGGAACGACTTCCAGTTCTACACCGAATGTATTGAGTACGGCTTCGGTGGATGTTGCATATTGCTTTATGCGGATTGGAATGTTGCATCCCTGAAAAAATGCGTATTTCATGAGCTCGCTGCAGCCTCCATTTTGTTGATGGCACTGTTTTTGAGATTATAAAAAATATCACAAAGCTGGACCTGGTTAGGACAATGTTCCTGGCAGAGATAACAGGTGGAACAACTCCAGATCATCTGCGCCCCCATGGCCAGATCCGTATTTCCGATACCCAGGCTGAACATGATCTGGTGGGGCAGCATGCCCAGGGCTTCCACCGGATTGTCATAGCTTCTGACCACCGGACAGACGTTGGTGCAGCGCTGGCATGAGTAGCAGCTCTTGTAGGTGTTATTTTCGAGTCCAGTCGTTTTGCCCAGAGTGAGTGGCGCCGAAAGATCGGCAAGATGCTGAAAGTTCTTTTTAAACAGATCAGTCACCTTTTTGAGGGCCTTTATGTGGTCGTCGACAAAATTCTGCGCCAACGCCAGAGGAAAGGAGAAATGACTGAGCATGGTTGTTTCGGGGGTACCCGATTCAAGCAGGCTGTAACGCGCGCTGACAAAGAGTTGTTTCAGATTGATCCCCGACGGGCAGACCGTGGTGCAGCGATCGCAGCTGGTGCAGACATAAAGTCCCTGCTGCATGCGCTTTATTATCGCGGGATCGCGCTCTTTACCCGCGGCAAATTTTTTCAGGTATTGTACCTTTTCGGATGGCAGAATGAAATCGTTCTGGAATGTTTCGTAAAACATGTTCGACGAACATTCCAGGGAGCAGGTTCCGCAATGGGTGCAGGCGGACAGCCCTACCATCTGTGCGGTGAGTACATTCGCCGGTTCGTTTATTGCATCTCCAGTTACCCGTTTCGTGATAAGGCTGACGGGGGCGGCTAATATATGAAACATTTTACTGAACGGCAGCCAGGCTAAAAAGGACAGGCAGGCAATGATATGGAGATACCAGAGCATGGTGGTCGCCTTATAATCTCCAACCACTGCCGCAAACGGTCGGGTGATTGTGGCCATGGCGAAGCTGGCATAGGCGGTTCTGTTCGAGGCGTGACAGGTAATGCAGCTATCCGAGTTCACCTCGCGGCCGCGGGCGACCAACTCCGGATCAATCGGCCCGGCAATATTGGGCGAAACCACTCCATTTTCCTGAACCCAGAATGCTTCAAGGGCTCTTCCTTCTTCTTCATCGAGCGAGGCATACTCGTCGACCATGTTCTGGTATATGGTAAAAGACGATATTTTAGCACCTTCGAGCAGCATGCCGGAGAGGATAATGACCCCGATAAAACCAATCGCTGCCCAGTCGCCGGCAGAGGTGCGCATTCGCTGCGGTTTAAGAGATATTCTCCGGTATATGGCGATACCGAGGCCGACAAGTACCATCACCCCGAAAAAATCCCGCAAGAAGAGAAAGGGGTTGAGTGTCGGGTAATAATCACTGAAGATGGCCTGGGAGACAATCGACCCAAGGGCATGCATGAAAAACAGCAGGATAAAACCCGTGAAAATGAGGGTATGGGCTGCCCACCTGAGATAGCTCTTGTCGAAAATGCGTTTTTGAAAGAGGAGATCGACAAAAAACGATTTCAGCACGAGAAGGCTTTTGGAACTGAAAATTACTCTGAGTATTCCGTGGGTAGCAGCACCTATTCGACTGGCGGCACTGAGAGGGGAAGAGGGGGCGGACAGGGAAGGACGTATGCCTTGGGAGAACCAGATAGCTAATCTGATAATCAAACCAACGAGACAGATACTGACAGATAAACCCAATAGCATAGTAAGTGTATTAGTATTCATGGCTCAATCTCTATATCCTTGTCTTTTTCCTGTGATTGGAATTGGTTATCGGTTTTTCACTGCGCGATTGTAACCTGTTGCCCCCGATTCCGCAAAACGGCAAGATAGTTGGGCTCTATACCTTGAGATCGATCCGTTCCTGGCTGGGAAATAGGACGACACAATCTGGAAGGTACTCATTTAATCCGCAAGTGATATGTGTTGCCTCCTTCTTTTCTCTGTCTTGAAACGTTTTTGACTGTGAAGTGTGTTTTCTTTATAGCTACCTGCCGATAAGGTGCAGTAGGTAGTGCAGATTATACCGTTTTTTAATACATGAGTCGAGCAGTCATTCACGCCGGTATAAAAATAATTGATCATGAACATCTCGGAATGCTCAATTGTCGCGAGGGGATTTCCAGACCCCTTCTCCAGTATATGGTGCAGTCTTAAAGAAGTTCAGCCTATCGACATGAACTGGAATCCGTTCGTCACCTTTTCTTCCGGTAGTTCAAGGAGGATGGTCGTTCCAGCGGGACCGGTCTGTTTTATGGAAATTTTGCCGTGATTCTCCTCAAGAATACCATAGGCCATACTGAGTCCGAGTCCAGTCCCTTTGCCCACCTCCTTGGTGGTGAAAAATGGGTCAAATACCTTCGCCAGGTTTTCCTGGGGGATGCCATTGCCGGTATCGGACACTTCAATATAGGCCTTGCCTGCCTGTGAGTCACGATAGGTCTTGAGAGTAAGGGTTCCACTACCTTCCATGGCGTCAATGGCATTAATGATCAGATTGATCAGGACCTGACAGAGCTGATTTTTGTCGGCATTGACGAGAATCTGACATTCGTCGAGGTCTTTAATGATTTTCACGTTCATAAAGAGCTTCTGGTCACGAATCAGGCGCAGGCTTTCACTTATGAGGTTGTTCAGGTAAAAGATGTTTTTTGCCGGTCGGGTCTGACGACTGTAGGCGAGGAGATTTTTGACGATATCCTTACATCGCTCGGCATCTTCGAGGATATAGCTGAGGTTGCTGCTCAAGGGATGATTGGCTTCCAGTTTCTCCCGCATCAGATTGCCGTAGAGCAGGATGCTCGTCAGGGGATTGTTGATCTCATGAGCCACGCCAGCCGCCAACCGGCCAAGAGATGCCAGTTTTTCCGATTGAAAGAGCTGAATCTCCGTTTCTTCAAGCTTTTTCTGGACGGCCTGTTTCTCCCGAAGATCATTAAAAATTGCCGCGGTGGCCGCCTCGTGTCCATCTTCGTAAATAATTGCCGCGGTCATTTCAACCGGTATCTGGTCACCCTTTTTGTTTATAATCTTGACCTGGGTGCTGGGGAGTTTGCCCGCTTCCCCAATATTTTTATCGCGAAGCTTTTTCATGATTTCGCGGGCGGTTCCGGGAGGATAAAAGTCTTCAATATTGACTAAATTCGCATCCTGAACCGAGTACCCAAAAAGATTCTCGGCAGCTTTATTCATCAAGATGATTTCACCCTTGCGGTCAGCGGCCATAATGGCACTGACAGAACTCTGTACTACTTTATCAATCAGTTCCCTGACATCACTGTATTTTTTCTCAAGATGTTTGATTTTTGTTATATCGCGAAGACTCTCAATGACATACTTCACCTCCCCGTCGCTGCCAAAGATCGGGGCAAAAACCCTTTCCTCCCAGACGATTTCCCCGTCTTCAGCAACATTTTTATGGACAACAGACTGGTTTGCTTTTGAAGATAAGACGCGTTGAAGAGGGCAGTTGCTGCCCGAGCAGGACAGATGTTTCAGCGATTTGTCTTCAGAAAAAATCTCCTTACAGGTTCTGCCGACAATTTGCGTCTTGGTCGCGTTGTTTCGCTCGTAAAACTTTTTATTGGCAGCAAGTATAGTACTGTCGGTGTTTAATATAAGGGTTGGAAAAGACAGAGCGTCGAAGACCCCGACCCTCCAGTCAACTTCACTTATGTCAAAATCATTTGCTTCATTCATTGGCTTGCATGCGGTGCGGTGTTTAAGGAGCGGGAAGTATGATGAATCACAGTATTGTTGTTCGAATATTTCGAAGATTTTCCGTCGCCTGGTTCCTGCAATGAAGGCTATATTCTCGTTGGAATAAGAAAGGTATCGGCAAGAATATGAAAACCTTTGCGACCCTCGTTTTTCGACGTGACAAAATACATGCTGGTTCCGGCGCAACCAGAAACGAGAATCTCGACGTCGTTTTTCCTGAGAGCGTTGAAGGCAATATCGACGATACCGTATCTATCCTGGAAATGAGGACCAAATAGAAACAACACATCCACCGGCTGTTTCAGGGTGAATGCCGTGTTCTTTTCCTCTTTTATGAGTGCATTTACGGTACTGCACAATGGGTCGGCATATTTTGGGTCAAAGAGGATGTGCAACTCTACTGCTCTGCTGTTGCCGGCGTGGCAGGTAACGAGTTCGAATCGATTCAGAGATTGCTCCAGGCTCATAATTCGCCGACCCCAGAGCGCCATACTGGTCACGGGAAAATGGAGAATCGCCAGAGCGAAATCGGCCTTTTCCGTGATGCCGTACACCTTAACCTGTTCTTCCCTGTATACTGCAATTGTTTCCACGCAGGTCTCTCCCAAAATGAAAGGCTTACACTTGTATCTGGGTTACCCGAAAACCCTGGCGAAACGGAGCATGATTATCCGGGAGAAGAAGAACAGTCTGTAACTTTTTGGCAATATTGTCGAGAGACAAGAAATCTGTATTGAGCGCGATTGCTGAAATAGAAGTACTGAATGAATAAACAGGGAAATTGCAGGCGCTGAAAAGATCGATGATAAGGCCCAGCAGTTTCAATTCGTTGCGATGGGGGAAAAGAGTCAGTGTGCCGACGGACCGGATAATGTCGAAGTGCTCATCTGGAAAAGCAGCAGCCTTGAGTATGTTTCGGATTGCATCAAGCTCTGAACTTTCCACACAAAAAATGGTCTCAGGAGTTCTGGTAAATACTGAGTGACAGAGGAAAGAAATATTAATATTTTTTTCAGCTATCAGGTGCAGCAGGCGGCAAATGGAGAGATCGTCCGGGGATTTTTTAGCAACAGTCATTTGTATCAGTTCTTCACTGAACTTGATACCACCAATGCGAACTTTTTGGTCCTTTTCCATTGGCTTGCCCATAAAGAAAAAACTGTTCTCTCCTGCAGGGCTTACACTCTGCAGGAGGGAACAGCAGAAAAACTACAGATTGTCTTGAACAATTTCCATGAGCTTGTCGAGATCTATGGGCTTTGGCACGAAATCGTTAGCCAGAGTCGTCTTGCCACCCATATGGGTGTAGTTGGTCGATTTTATGGCTTCGGTAACCGCTGTCAGCAGGATAATAACAATACTTTTATATTGATCCGAATTTTTGAGTTCATCACACAATGTATATCCGTCTTTTCGCGGCATCATGACATCGAGAATGATCAGATCAGGGCGTTCTTCCTTAATGCGATCCATAGCCTCAAAACCGTCATACGCTTTGGCAACACGAAAATTGGCGTTTTCCAACTTCATGGAGACCATTTCCACGAGATCGGTATCGTCATCTACCACAAGAATCAGTTTTTTATCGCTCATGTGTAATTCTCCTCCATCTGCTTATTGGTTGAAAAAGTCATATATTATTTATACCTGAGGTCGGGGAAGAAGTCCTGCTCTTTTACAAATTTCTTCAACTTTTTCTTCCCATTCAATGGCCATAATATGAAAACCGGCTACGCCCTCGATTTTTTTCAGTCTTTCAATGGTTTCAACACAGATGGTGACACCTTCTTCCGCCTGTTTTTCTTTAGGAACGGAAGCCATCCGGTCGACGATCTCTTTTGGTACATCCATTCCAGGCACCCTGTTGGCCATGTATCGAGCTGCACCAAGTGATTTACAGGGAGTTACGCCCGCCAGGATATAGCATTTTTTATGCAGTCCTTTGGCGCGAACGCCTTCCATCCATTTTTCAAACTTATCGACATTGAATATACATTGAGTCTGGATAAAATCGGCCCCGGCTGCAATCTTTTTGGCAAGACGCATAACTCTAAGCTCAAACGGGTCGGCAAAGGGGTTGGCGGCGGCACCGATAAACATTTTGGGCGCACCTTTTATTTCCGCACCACCCTGAAATATCCCTTTATCTCGCATATCTCTGACCATCTGGATCATCTGGATGGAATCGATATCGTGGACGTTCATGGCCATTGGATGATCGCCGAATTTAGTATGGTCGCCGGAGAGACAGAGCATGGTGTCGATACCAAAAGCATAGGCACCGATTATATCGGCTTGCATGGCCAATCTATTGCGGTCTCGGCAGGTAACCTGAAACAGAGGATTCAAGCCCTGCTGTTTAATAATAACCGAGGCTGCCAGGCTGGACATGCGAACCATCGCCGTCTGGTTGTCGGTCACATTGACCGCATCGACAATACCCTCAAGGTATTTTGATTTGGTGACGACTTCGTCGAATTTAGCTCCGCGTGGCGGCCCGCACTCCGAGGTAACTGCCAGATGTCCCGCTGCTAAAATTTTTTCTAATTTGCTTTCAGTTTTCATTCTGCCAAATCCTCTCTGATAATCTTTCTTGGACCACTACCGCCACCCGTCCGCCAATCTTTCGCTGGAACGATATCTAAGTATCTGTCCTGCAAGCCAAGGGCTTTCAACCTGTCCCAGATAAGCTGCCATGCGCAGTCCACGTCTTCGCTGATCTCGCATCTTCCGCCGGTTGAACCGCCGCAGGGACCGTTCATCAGCTGCTTGGCGCACCTTGCAATAGGACAGATACCTCCGGTAATGCCGAGAAGGCAGTTGCCGCAACCCTGGCATCTTTCCGCCCACACCCCCTGCCGCTCGGAAGCGCCCATAAAGGTGGTGTTCACTGCGGGAAATACCGGTTTGTCCTTAAAACGCATAGCGATTTGCTGGACTCCGCAGCCACAGGCCATGGACATGACCGCATCGGCACTATCGATCATGGGAACCAGTTCCTCCACGTACTCCGGATCGCACTGTCTTTCCAGGGTATGTTGCCGGATTTCAATGTTATTGCCAGTTTTCAGCATGGCCATCTGCAGGCCGGATGCGAGCAGTCCTACTTCCTTTCTGCCTCCTGCGGCACAGACCGTTACACACTCGTTACAGCCAAGCAGCAGTATGCGCTTGAAAGGCTTTATGTATTCAATAAGTTCTTCTAAAGGTTTTCGTTCAGCAGTGATCATGGTGGTTCACTCTCCTTATTTTTTATACCGTCAACACAAAAACGATGTCGGCTATTGGGCCAGGGCTGTCCTTATCGGGCTGGGGCCCAGTTTACGAATTTTATCGGTAATCTCTGTCGCCACCTGGGCGAAGCGGTGTCCCATTCCAGCGGACACATTAACCATTTCCAGCCGTTCGCTTTCGATGCCGATTTCTTCAAGATATTTTTTGACAAATTCGATTCGTCGCGCAGCCCTGGTGTTGCCATTTTTAAAGTGACAATCGCCTTCCAGGCAGCCCGCAACATAGACACCATCCGCTCCCTTTTCAAAAGCAGTGACGATATGCAGCGCATCAATCTTACCAGAACAGGGGATCTGAACGATTTTGACATTCGGCGGATACGGCAGGCGTTGGCTTCCGGCCATGTCTGCGGCAGTATAGGCACAGTAGTGGCAGCAGAAAGCTACTATTACCGGTTCAAAATTTTCCATTATGCATTTATCCTTTCAAAAAGTTGTTCTACCTTTGCAAGAATTCTGTCGTCTTCAAATTGCATCAGTTGAATGGCTTTGGCCGGACATTCCGAGACACATATCCCACAGCCATGGCACTTGGCCGGATCGATTTCGGAATATCCATCGGCATTGATGAAGGGAACATCAAACGGACATGCTCTGACGCAGATCAGACAGGCGGCGCATAAATTGCCGTCAACCTTTGCCGATGCAGCTCCCAGATTGATACTATCTCTCGCCAGCATTGTCTGGGCCCTGGCTGCCACTGCATTGGCCTGGGTGATGCTTTCTCTGATGAGTTTCGGAGAATGTGCGGTGCCGGCGACAAAGAAGCCGGGAACCGACATATCGACCGGTCGCAGTTTAACGTGGTCTTCCAGGAAATATCCGTCGACAGTCCGGGGCAGTTTGAAGACCATTGCCAGTTCCTCGGTGGCATCGTTATCGGCGATCATCCCTGTACTGAGGCTGAGGTTATCGGCGGTAACCGTTATTTCCATGCCGAGAATTGCATCATGGAAAGTGACGTCAACCTGATCGCCGGCAGCTTGAACCTTCGGCGGGGTGTCCAGGTCGTAGCGGACGAAGAGGACTCCTTGGCTTCTCGCCTTCTGGTAGTACTCTTCCTGAAAACCATAGGTTCGCATATCCCGATAGAGGACAAAAACCCGTGCCTCGGGATTGATTGCAAGAATTGCCAGGGCATTTTTGATAGCGTTCTGGCAACAGATGCGGGAACAATTCGGGTTTTCTGGGGTTCGGGATCCAACGCACTGAATCATCACCACATTTTCCCATTGTTTTACTGCATCCGGATTGTCATAAACAAACTTCTGGGTTTCCAGTTGCGTTCTGACCGCCGGGGATTGGTCAAGCAGGTATTGTGACGGGCGATTCGACAGTGCCCCTGTTGCCAGAATGGTCACGCCATGATCGATTTGTCGATAGAACATCTGCGGTCCACTCTGCATGCCGGTTTTGAACATGCCCGGCATGCCGCTGTGGTCAACGATTAATGCCCGGGTGAAGACCTGGATTTTCTTGTTATTCTGGACTTTCGCTATCAGGTCGGCAACAAAGGCCTGGACATCGTCACCTTCCAGAGTCTTGATGAGTTTATTGGCCAGACCGCCGAGTTTGTCGCTTCTTTCTGCCAGATAAATCTGGAACCCTTGATCGGCCAGGCGCAGAGCAGCGGTCATTCCGGTAACGCCACCCCCGACTACCAGGACATTTTTATTCATCGGCAGGCTCTGGTCAGCCAGAGGTTGGGCTTTGACCGCGCTCCCCACAGCCATTTTGATCAGTTCCTTGGCCTTGGTCGTTGCCTCACCGGGCATACCGAAATGGACCCAGGTCGCCTGATCCCTGATATTGGCGATTTCCACCAGGTATTTATTGAGTCCCGCTTTACCGAGCAGGTCCTGAAATTTCGTCAGATGGGTTCGCGGAGAACAGCCGCCGATTACGACCCGGTT
>AMWB02008812.1_pt2 | contig 36298 bp, 34 predicted proteins | sample 200311 | NCBI WGS metagenome assembly AMWB02 (sample SAMN02737377, study PRJNA173069) | bioreactor metagenome | biome: anode biofilm in microbial fuel cells | place: USA: California | collected 2010-12-16
TTATGGACCTGTCGGCTCAGGGCCAGGCAATAATCGGGCAGGTAACTCTTCTTGAAAATGAAAGAGCCCGCCTTAACCTTGAAGCTACCTATTACGATTATCTTGCAGAATACCTCTCGAAGGATGCGTCTGGTGAACTTCCGATTATCCCGATAACTATGGGGATAACTGACCCGGGGTTAACTCGGTTGGTAGATGAACTGGCAACACTTCAGGGCCAACTTGCTGCCAGGGGAGCAGGTGAGATGAATCCCCTTCAACGCAATCTGGAACAAAGGGTACGTACTGCCAAAGACGCTCTGCGAGAGACTCTTAACGGTTTAAGGAGGGCTAACAGCCTCGCACGCTCTGAGAACCAGGAGCAAATAAACAAAGCTAATTCCCAGGCTTCATCACTGCCGGTGACAGAAAGGCAGTTGCTTGGAATTGAGCGTAAATTCCAACTGAATAATGAGCTTTACACTTATTTGCTGGAGACACGGGCTGAGCAGCAAATGCAGAAAGCTTCCAACAGGGCTGATAGTGAGGTGATCGATCCTGCAGATGTACGGTTTAGTACACGAATTTCCCCTGACCCAGCTAAGATATATTTCCTGGGACTATTTGCAGGAGCCGCAGTTCCACTCATGATTATTTTTCTTACCTTCATTTTCAATACGAAACTTCGCGAAGAAGACATCAGACGACTATCGAACCTCCCGGTAGTAGGGAATATCCCTCATAATAATGCAAAGCAACAAACAGTAGTCCTCGATAGTCCTAGTTCAAGTATTGCAGAATCATTCCGATTGCTCAGATCGAGAATTCAATTTTTTACTAAGGAGGAAAAATCACCGGTAATACTTATCACTTCTTCTACTCCAGGCGAGGGGAAAACGTTTATCTCAATTAACCTGGCTTCGGTCTACAGTCTGCTTGATAAAAAGACAGTTCTGGTCGGGTTTGATTTGAGGAAGCCAAAGATATACCAGGATTTTAACCTGAGTAATGAAAAAGGTGTATCAACATGGCTTATTGGAAAAGACAGGTTTGGCGATATAATTCAGCCTACACCATATGTTAACCTTTCTGTAATAGCTGCAGGACCTGTTCCTCCAAATCCTTCCGAGCTTACAGCCCTGGAGAAGACCAAGGAACTCATCAGCCTCCTAAAAGAAAAGTTTGATTATGTTATTATTGATTCCTCCCCGATAGGCGTTGTTTCTGACACGCTTCATCTTGCTTCACTATCTGACGCATGCCTTCTTGTAGTCAGGCCAGGGAACACGATCCGAAATATGTTTGAATCAAGCCTCAATGAATTAATTGATGGACAAATCAAAGGGGTAAGTTTGGTAATAAATGATATATCTGCTGCCAGCAAACACTACGGTTATGGGGAGAGATATGGCTATACCAGTAATAATAAGAAGCACAGGAGAGTCATGCTCTGGAAGAAGCAGTAACTCTGGCAAATAGACAACTGATGAATTTATAAGGGAAGTTTACGAAAATGGTTCATCAAAAAAACACGTCTAGCCCAGGATTAATAAGTCTCCCGAAATATCTCGATGAAAGGGGTAATCTATCATTTATTGAGGAAGAAACACACCTCCCTTTCATGATAAGACGGACCTATTGGATCTATGATGTGCCAGGAGGAGAGCACAGAGGCGGACATGCCTTCCGTGAGACAGAGGAACTGATAGTGGCTCTTTCTGGCAGCTTTGATGTGGTGATAAACGATGGTTTGAAGGAGGCGCGTTTTACTCTTAACAGGTCATATTGCGGAGTTTATGTTCCAAAAATGGTTTGGAGGATACTTGAAAACTTCTCAACAAACTCACTCGCGCTAGTTATTGCATCAACTGTCTTTTCTGAAAACGATTATATCAGGGATTTTGATGAGTTTTGCAGTCTTAGGAAAAATGACTGATAATTTGCATGACATATATAACTGCATTGTGGTAGAATTGCCAAAGATCCACAACAGAGCCGGAAACATAACTGTGGTACAGAATGGGCCCCAGATCCCATTTGATGTTAAGAGGGTTTATTATTTGTATGATGTTCCGGGCGGTTCCGAAAGGGGCGGGCATGCACATAAATCACTTTTTCAACTTATTGTCGCTGCCAGTGGCGCCTTTGATGTTATTCTAGATGACGGAGTGAATATAAAAATTATACAACTAAACAGACCTTATTACGGGCTGATAGTAATACCCGGAATATGGAGGGAACTCAAGAATTTTTCGTCAGGTGCGGTTTGTCTCGTGCTGGCTTCCGAAAAGTTTAACCCTGATGATTATATAAGGGATTATTCGGTTTTTAAACAATTCAGGAGCATATAAATGTTGGTTGAGCTTGAGAAATCAGAGTATGGGAAGCACTTTCCTGTACCTCCTCATCCCTATATTTCTGAGAAATTTATTGAACTGAACAGCCATAAGGTTGACCGGATTGTAAGGCTGCTGGATGATAGTGGAACAGCCACCATGGGGCTTATTGCAGGTGTCAGAAATGGTACACTTCTATCTCCATTCTCAGCCCCGTTTGGCGGCTTCCATTTTAGGAAGAATAATATTTATATCAGTGAGATTGACCGGTTTATCAATGCATTGGAAGCCTATGCAATCAGCAGGGAACTGCACAGAATTGAAATAGTATTACCCCCGTTTATTTATGATGGTACATTCAATTCTAAAGTAGTAAACTCCTTGATCCGAAATGGCTATCATCATCTTATACCGGAGATTACAAACTGGATTGATCTGACCATTTTCGAAGAAAGTTTCACTCTGAAAAACAGCCGTGAGTACTACAGGCAGGCTATAAGACATGGTTTGCAATTCTCCGCAACAACAGATTTAATGGAGAAGAGAATGGTTTATGATATTATTGCTCAGAACCGTGCGAACTTCGGTCGTCAAATTTATATGACATTTGATGATATTCTTGCAACGGGAGAACTTTGGCCGGTTGATTTTTTCAAAGTTATTACATCTACCGGAACTCTTGTTGCGTCTGCTATTTTTTACCGATTTCAGTCCGGAATATGTTACGCTGTCTTTTGGGGTGACAATGAGGAGGGTCGCCCTCTAAGAGCGATGGATTTGCTTGCTTTCAACTTGTGGTCTTATTACAAAAGGCATGGGTTCAAATATGTGGATCTGGGTATTTCTACAGAAAGCGGGGTGCCAAATGAGGGTCTGCTTCGGTTCAAAGAGAGTCATGAGGCTTTGTCATCGTTGCGTTTTAAGTTCATTCTTGAGACGGGAAAGGGGGAAACGTGTTTATACTGAACCCTGATCCATATAGTCTTCCAGCTTATAGGATTGGACCTTTCCGCACGGCTGATCTGACTATTAATCATAATCTCCCAGATAGCAATGCAATTGATGATTACCTGAGAGAGCGATTTAAAGGAAAGAAATATATTTATACTGAGAATGGAAGATGTGCAATCAATATAGCACTCTCCTCCCTTTATCTTCAGCCTGATGATGTAATTACAATACTTACAACATCAGGTAACTTCTATATAAGCGGATGTGTAACGAACGAGATTGAAAAGTTTTGCAGGTGGTCAAGGGATATCCTTCCTGAAACAAAAGCACTCCTGATCAACCATGAATTTGGACATCCGTACAAGGGGCTGACACAGTTTAAACAACTTGGCATGCCTATAATTGAAGATTGTGCCGGGTCATTCTTTTCGCAGGATGATGGGAACAACACTGGGGCAATAGGTGATTTCGTAATTTACAGCTTCCCGAAGATGTTTCCTCTTCAGGTTGGCGGATTGCTGTTGGTTAATAATGGTAAGGATCCTGACAGGAGAAATGAACCAGATCGATTGCTGTCGAGGCACATTAAAAATGTGATGTCAAGGTATATTGGATTTAAGGACGAGATCATAACAAGAAGGCTTCGAAATTACAACTACCTGAGTGACAGGTTTGGTTCTGCAGGCTTCCCGGCACGGTTTGACTTAACCTCACAGACTGTACCGGCTGTATTTATTTTCAGGACTGATGGCCATGGTATTGATCTTCCCGCATTGAAAAAATACTACTGGGATCATGGGGTTCAAAGCAGTGTCTTTTATGGTGAGGAAGCATTCTTTATACCTGTTCATCAAGCCTTGACCAATGCAGATCTGGACTATTTCTTTGAAATAATGCAATCCTATCTTCGAAAAGATAAAAGATGAAGACAGCAAATATTAATCTTGGCGATGGGGTGGAGATAGATCCATCCTCATCTGTTAATAATGTGATAATTGGTGACAATGTAAAGATAGCCAAGAGGTGTTCAATATATGGTAGTCCTGAGAATCTGTTGGAAATCGGTGATAATTCGTATGTGGGAATGAATAGCATTCTTAACGGATATGCCGCAAAGCTGAAAATTGGCAAACATGTTAGTATTGCTCAAAATGTTAATATTATGGTTGATTCCGGCCCTAATGCATCCCCTGCCATGCAAAGGGTGTTTTCAATAGAGAAAGGACCGGTATACATTGGAAATAACACCTGGGTTGGAGCAAGTGCAATCATAATGCCGAATGTTAGTCTTGGAGAATTCAGTATTGTAGCGGCCAACAGTTATGTAAATAGATCATTCCCCGCCTTCTCGATAATTGGCGGGATACCGGCAAAGCTTATCAGATCCTTTACTGAAGAAGAAATAAAAGACATGTTAAGCGCATGATCAAATTTCTTGACATACATAAAATTACAACCAGTTTTGAACCAGAGCTGTCTTCTGCAATACAAAGAGTTATTGAGAGGGGATGGTTTCTCCTTGGTGAAGAAGTAAATGCCTTCGAGAAACAATATGCAGAATTCATTGGTACAAAACATTGCATCGGAGTAGCGAATGGATTGGATGCTCTAAGGATTATTCTAAAGTCCTACATCGAAATGGGAGTAATGCAAGAAGGTGACGAGGTAATAGTACCGGCAAATACCTACATCGCATCAGTTCTCGCAATAACTGACAATAGACTAAAACCGGTTTTTACAGAACCCTCTGTGAATACTTACAATCTTGACATTACGCTTATCGAGTCCCATATTACTAAAAGGACCAGGGCTATCATGGTTGTTCATCTCTACGGCCAGACATGCTGGCCTGTTGGCCTATGGGAAATAGCTGCAAAATATAATCTTAAAGTAATCGAGGATAACGCACAGGCCGCCGGTGCCATAGTGGAGCAATGCACGGGACACATGGAAAAGACTACTGGGCGATGGGCACAGAGCGAGAGGTATAGGACACAGATTAAATTAAGGCGAACAGGTTCTCTGGGACATGCCGCAGGACATAGCTTTTATCCCGGAAAGAATCTCGGTGCTTTGGGTGATGGAGGTGCTGTAACAACTGATAATGATGAATTGGCAGCGGTTGTCAGAGCTTTGGCTAATTATGGTTCGTCAAAAAAATATGTTTGCGATTATCGGGGTTTAAACTCAAGACTTGACGAGATGCAGGCTGCAGTTTTGAGAGTGAAATTACCCCGCTTGGATGCAGACAACCAAATTCGTCGGGAGATCGCACAATTTTATATAGATAATATTACAAATCCTTACATTATTCTACCAGTTTCCCGGTCTCCTGCACCAAGACAGGTTCCCCTTTCTCATGTCTGGCATCTATTTATTATCCGGCACCCTGACAGGAATAGGCTAATGCAATATCTTAAAGAACATAATATTCAGACTCTGATCCATTATCCTATTCCACCTCATAAACAAAAAGCATATTCTGAATATTCACATTTGAATCTCCCCATTACCGAGAAGATACACCAGGAGGTTCTAAGCCTTCCAATAAGTCAGGTAATGAGTATGGAGGAAGTCGAGAGTGTGGTGAAGGCAATAAATGAGTTTGAATAGTATCACTTAAGTAGAATAATCTTAAATAACCTGTCCCAGCTTTATGCTTGATCAAGATATCGACACGAATACATCTGATTCCCAAATCGCTAATCCAGAACAATCATCTTATCGACAGATATTTAAGGCCACTTCACTATTCGGAGGGGTTCAGGTATTCCAAATTCTGATCGGCATAGTCAGGACAAAATTCGTAGCGGTTCTGCTAGGTACTACCGGAGTCGGAATCATGGGGTTGTTCAATGCCCCCCTTCAATTAATTCTGTCTGTTACCGGATTAGGTATAACTTTCAGTGCAGTCAGGGATATCTCTGAGGCATATAGCAGTAGTGACCTGACCAGGATAGGGGTGACCGTTACAACTTTAAGACGATGGTCATTGTTTGCAGGAATTCTTGGACTGGTTGTAACAGCTTTAATGGCACCTCTATTAAGTGAATGGACTTTCGGAAACAGAGATTATACCTGGGCGTTTGTATGGTTGTCATTCACCTTACTGCTCCAAACGGTTAGTAATGGACAAAAGTCACTGCTTCAGGCAACAAGGCGGCTAAAGGACTTGGCACGGTCAGGTGTTTGGGGGTCGCTTTTAGGCTTATTAACCTCAGTGCCTCTTTTTTACTTATTCGGAGTTAAAGGGATTGTTCCTTCTCTAATCATTACTGCTGTCACCTCTCTACTACTTTCGTGGCACTTCTCCAGAAAAGTTGAAACTCAAACGGTGACGATGACATTCCGTGAAACTATTGAATCTGGTAAAAGCATGGTGAAACTGGGGCTTGTTATCACTGTCACCGGGGTAATCGGATTCCTTACAGTTTATATTCTGAATACCTTTATTAACAGAACCGGTGGAGTTGATCAGGTGGGTCTGTATAACGCTGGGTGGAATGTCATTGGACAGTCAACTGGACTGGTTTTTGCTGCAATGACAACCGACTATTTCCCAAGACTCGCCGCGATTAACAAGGATGATTCAATTGTAAATAAATTAGTTAATCATCAAGCAGAAATGGTAACCCTAATATTGACTCCAATATTAGTAGCGCTAATTGTTGCGATGCCATTGTTAATACGCATATTGTACACTTCATCTTTTTTACCGGTTGTGAATTTTGCATCCTGGCTACTTTTAGGAATTTTGTTTAAAGGGTTTGTATGGCCTGTGGGCTTCATATTTCCGGCCAAGGGAGATTTGAAAACATTTGGCATCATTGAAATTAGTGCTTTATTGTTTAACATATTTTCAAATGTTTTGGGATATCATTTTCTGGGATTAAATGGTTTGGGAATATCCTTTATTATAAATTATACTTTTGGATTAATTATAACATTTTCTTTCGCGTATAAAAAGTATGGCTTCAAGTATAACATCTCAACCATCAAGGGATTGATTATCAGCCTCATATTGGTGTCAGGGGCTTTTTCTTTTTCTTTTTTTCTGGAGGGGATTTGGAGATACTTTGTTGGATCTTTGTTCTTTGCAATTACGATTTTCTATACATACCAAGAGTTGAATAAAAGATTAGGATTAAAATCCCTGATAGTTGGAGTCAGAGCAAAGTTTCACAGGAAATGATTTCATAGTAATTTATTGGTGAACAACAGACCCATTGGTGTTTTATGGAGGAAAATGGAAAAGAAAGTGTCGTATTAAGTGTATGCATGCTTGCCTACAATCATGAGAAGTGGATCAGCAAATCGATTGAAGGTGTTTTGATGCAAAAAACTAACTTTAAGTATCAGCTTATTATTGCGGAGGATTGTTCTAATGATAGAACCAGAGATATAATCCTTTCTTATTCGAAAATGTATCCGGACTTAATAGGAGTTCTTTTTAATAAAAGTAATCTGGGTTTGGCTCAAAACTTCTCGCAAGCTTTGACAATTTGTAAGGGGAAATATATTGCGATTTGTGAGGGTGATGATTTTTGGACAGATCCAGATAAGTTGCAAAGGCAAGTAGATTACTTAGACGGCAATCATAATTGTATGATAGTCTCTCACAATGCTGCAAGGTATTACGAGGAAAGAGGTCAGGAAAACAAAACAGTTAAATATGATCATAGCTTTCAATTTGATCAAAAAAGATTTTTGGAGGAATGGCTTACCCAACCTGTAACATGTGTGTTTAGAAATATATTTAGTGATTATGCATATTTCAATAGAGATCTCGATATCTTTTGCGACGTTATTTTATTCTACGAATTGTTAAAACATGGGTATGGTTATTTTATGCCTGAGACAATGGCAACATTTAGGGTTCATAAGAATGCTTTGAGTTCTGGACTTTCACGGTTTCAATGGCTATTTAATCATATTGTTATGTATGATTATTTATTTAAATACAATAGCAGGGATAAATTATTACAAGAAATGAGTCGAAATTATTGTTTATCAATTTATATCTATAACCTTACTAATGGCAAGGAGGCGAGAAATAATTTCAAGCCTCTGAAGGAGTATCTAAAGAGAAATCCGGGGATTTTAGAACAAATCATAGTTTTTGGCTTAAAAGTCCCTTATTATATACTCAAGTACAGATTTTACCTTAGGTCAACATCTTCTAGAGAGCCCAGTATTTTACTTTAATGCTTTATATGGAACTTATTTCAATAATTGCAGTTACCTATAACTCTTCAGATTTCATTATTGAAACTCTTGATAGTATCTATAATCAGACATGGCATGATATAGAACTGATCATTACAGATGATAATTCAACTGATTCAACTGTCGATCTTTGTAGAAGATGGCTTGAGAATAAAGGTAACCGCTTCATTCGTACTGAACTTTCCCTTAGTAAAGTAAACACTGGAGTTGCCGGGAATGCCAATAGAGGCCTACAGGCAGCTACAGGTAAATGGGTTAAATTTATAGGCGGGGACGATACTCTATTATCTGATTGTCTGACTGATAATATGCTGTTTATTTCAAGTCGTCCGCATATCAAGGTAGTGTTTTCAAGAATTAATATTTATTCGGAAGATTTTACCCCAAATAATTATTTGGAAACATCCCCTAATGGGGAAATGGAGCAGAATAGTATTTTGTCGTTGAATCGAAGTGCTGAATCACAATATAGGATGTTGCTAATATCAGATAGAATACATTTTTCGCCATCTGTTTTTATACATCGTGAGACATTATTATCCCTTGGTGGATTTGATGATAGGTTCAAATTGTTGGAAGACTATCCTCTATGGTTGAATCTCACAAGGAATGGTTACAGATTGTACTTTATGGATAAAGTGACGGTCAATTATCGTCGTCATTCCCGAGCAATTAACCATACTGGAAATTCCTTTCTCATCAACCCTAATTACTTTTCAGCAGAACCATTTCGAAGATTATATACTTATCCTTTTCTCCCTCCGCTTATTCGTTGGGAGCAAAAGTACAGATGGGCAGTGTCACAAATATTTAGAATGAGCCTGGTTAATAAGCCAGGCAGATTAAACAGATTTTTGCTGATTCTCTCTACTGTATATTTGAACCCTTTTAGATATATAATAAAAGTCAGAAAAGTAATGATGGTAAAACCTGAAGGGGTTGATTTTTTTATGTAAAACACACATTCATTTAGCGATTTTAATCCTATTCGGAACGATTTGGCATTAAACGCATGAAAAATTCAAGTATATAACTATGAAGTATCTTTCTGTAATAATTCCAATGTACAATGTAGAAGATTATATTGAGAGATGTATTCGTACTCTTGAAAATCAGGATATTGCAATTAACGAATATGAGATAATTTGCATCAATGACGGCTCACCTGATAATTGCAGGGAAGTTGTGCTAGGACTTCAAAAAGAGTTTGACAATATAATTTTGATTGACAAAAAGAACCAGGGAGTATCGCTCGCACGAAACGATGGGATAGATAAAGCTTCGGGTGCCTATATACTTTTCATCGATCCTGATGACTATGTCGAGACCAATACTTTTAACCGTATACTGAATTCTGCCAACGACAAGTCGGCACAGGTTTGCTTCCTTGGATTTACTTCTCATTATAATGACGGAACATCCTACAAACCTTATTTTAAAGAGGAATATACCGATATGGTTTTCAATGGAATTGATGCCTACTATATCGCACGTAGTGATCCATATACCGATCCCGACAGAATTTGGGCAGTTTTGCTAGATAAAGAGTTTATCGATCAGAATGGCCTCAGGTACCTGCCACATGTTCCTTTCCTTGAGGACGGTGAACTTAGTGCCCGTATTCTTTGTCTGGCTGAACGCTGTATTTTTGACATGTTACCGTTTTATAACAGAACTGTCAGACCAGGGTCAGCAACCAACAGTAATCTTTTCTATTCTCACTCAGCAGTTAACGGGTTTTTAAATGCAGCGTCAAACCTGCGCAGTTTCAGGAATAACCCAATATTGAATGAGAAACAAAAGGCATTTATGAATCAGCCAATAGCAAAATTTGCTATTTTGGCAATTTCTGCAACATCAAGGCTATCCAAATGCAATATGTTCAAAGATGTTTCATTTAATCTAAGAAATATCGGCCTTGATCATCTTGACCTAATAGGATGCAGAAAGCCTTTTAAAAAACTGGGGAAGCTCTATAACATATCACCAAGGCTTTTGTATTTATACCTGATTGCTAAATCGGGAATTCAAAATATTTATAATATAATTCCACCAACCTTGAGGAGAACATTTAAAACAAAGAATTGAATGAATATCCTTTTTTGTTTTAAGAACTGGATGAATCCGTATAATGGTGGAGTCCCACGGGTCTCTGATACATTGGCAAAGTATTTTGGCGATCAGGGCCATAATATGTTTTATCTTACCCATCATAGAGATATTTGTGATGCATATCACTTTCCTGCTATAGTTTTTAATCTTCCAAACCCTAATTTATTTTCACGTGAAAATCTTAGTTATTATCATAAGCTATTGAAAGAGAAATCAATAGACCTGATTGTCAATCATGATGCATCAAATGATCGTTCAAGGTTCTTTTTGAATATAGGAAACCATCCTGCAAAGAAAATATCCCTATATCATACGGATCCTTTGAATGGTTTATACACTACAAGTGATTTTTCGGGTAAGGCAAGGAAAATGCTCTCAGAAATCTTCCCCAAAGTGATCTATACCATGAAAATAATCAGGAAAAGGAGGGAGATTAAGTTCTTGCTAAAAAACAGTGACAGGCTTATTTTGCTTTCAGAACAATTTAAACAGCAATTATCAAAGGAGTTAAAGATAAAAAGTAATAAGATACAGGCCATTAGTAATCCATTGCTCTCATATGGCCAGTTTATTCCAGAGAATAAGAAGAAGCAAATTTTGTTCGTCGCTAGAATGGACTTGTTGGTTAAACGCCCTGATAAAATGCTTATGATATGGTCTGTAATTCAAAACAGACACCCTGATTGGGAATTGATATTTTTAGGTGATGGTCAAGATAGAAAGAAGGTCGAGGACATGGCTGTATCAATGAAGTTATTGAATGTCAGGTTTGAAGGAAGAGTTGATCCAATCCCCTATTATAAGGATGCTGCCATCATTTGCATGACTTCCGATTATGAGGGTTTTGGCTTGGTTTTACTCGAAGGAATGCAGTTCGGCGCAATACCTGTTGCATTTAATAATTGGATATCACTTAAGGATATTGTAATTGATATGGTTACAGGAATTATTGTTCCGACAAATGACATACGACAATATGTTGAAAAAATAAGCATGTTAATGTCAGATGAAAATATGAGAATGAGGTTTTCATATAACGCTATTGATCAGGCCAAGAAATTCGAAATAGAAAAGATTGGCCCCAAGTGGATTAAGCTTATTGAAGAATTTAATTAGAACCATCGCGATCTTTCCCCTCACTTAATTTGAAAGATTAGCGATTGAAAATATTTCGGGAATGCCGGTAAAGGAATCATATAAAAAAGATGTCATGCTAAAACTGTGTGGTTATAATTCTCTTGACTTCCAGGATAATAATTTGAAGGTATATTATAAAGGAAAGGTCTGCTCAATATCTGAAGAAACAAATTTAAATGAATTTATTACCCTGGTTAAGGAAAAAACTTCAAATGAGGATGATGAGTTCTTGGAATACCTGGCACAGGAGGCCATAAAAACATCGGGCCTGTTTTCTTTAATTATTTGTAAAGGTGATAGCTATTATATTATTAGCGACATTATTAGGAGTCAACCAGTTTTTTACGGATTTTACGATGACAATCTATTCTTGACAAATAATCTTCATGAATTTTTAAAGTTAGCAGGACCATTTCCAATCGAGAATGATAAACTCGAGGAGTATATTTCCTCAGGTTTTGTATATGGGAATGGGACAATATTCCAAAATATCCATGCCATTCAGGCAGGTGAAATAATTTCAATTAAAGGATTTAAGATTACTTCGCGGAGATACTTTGAATTTAAACCCATTTCAGAGAGACCAAAATCTGCAAATAATTCCGATTTTGCATCCTCTTTAGATAATACTTTCAAATCCGTATTCACCCGCATGATTCACCAAGCTTCAGGCGTAAAACGTTGGGTAGTACCATTGAGTGGGGGACATGATTCACGGTGTATTGTTAATTACCTATATAAGTTGGGAATTAAGAATGTAGTATGTTTTTCATATGGCGTACCCAATAATGAACAATCAAATCTAAGTAAACAGGTTGCTGCTGCATTAAACTTTGAATGGCATTTCGTAGAGTATACTGATCAGAAGTGGTATAAACTACATGAAAGCGGCTTAATGGATGAATTCATTGATTTTGCTTTTAATGGTGTCTCAATTCCTCATTTTCAGGATTTCCTTGCAATTTATGAACTGAAAGAAAAAGACATTTTAAAAGAAGGCGATATTATAATTCCGGGCCATACATTTGATTTCATTGCAGGGAGTAATCTGCAACCGGCAGATATGGAGTGTATTAATAAAAAAATGGCTGTGACAAGGACTTCACTTATGCACTCCAGAATAAATAATTATTCATCAGCACCTTTCAGGAATATAGAAAACATTTATGATGCATCTAATGTAGATTCAAAGCATTTTCAAGAATACTTTAACTGGCAGGAAAAAAGGGCAAAATTCATGGTTAATTCTTTGAGGGTTTATGAGTTTTTTAATTTTGGATCAGGATTACCATTTTGGGACAAGGAGCTTTTGAACTTTTGGTTAGCAGTTCCTGATGATGAAAGGATGGAGCGAAAGGCATTCTTTGAAGCAGAAGGACTTGGTATTTTAGTTGAAGAGTTAAAGTTGATTCCCTTTCATGGTAAAATGGATATTGCATCTGCTAATTTATTGGAAAACCTTTTAAGTACTATACTACCTGGTTTTATAAAAACATGGATTTTAAGAATGACTGGACGCCGTGTGAAATACAATACTGGATTAAATCAGATTTATGCATTAAGGGGGGCCTCTGTTAAAGAATTACTCGAACCGGTTGAAGATTTCCCCGCTCAAACTATCCCCTATTTCAAGGAATTTTTAAATAGATTCCCTTTTCAGGTCGATTATCACTTTCTGACCAGCCTTTATACAATAAGGAGGCAACTGTCAGAACAGCAAGTTCATATGGAACAATTTGGATGAATACAGGACTCCTTTTAAATGCGAGGGGAATCCTCATTTACATCTCACTTTGGCAAACATGAGCCAGAATTAGCAAATTTTATTGGCCTGATAACGGATTATACGTATTGCATTAATAGGAGTAATCACTCTATTAATTATTGTTAATTAGATTGAAGAGTCTTGATAAAGTGTTAAGGGGAGACCAAAAGATTTACATGCAAGAGAGTACTTATAGGCAAAACTGGAATTTACTTTAATTATGATGACAATTAAAAGGAAAATACTGCTTGTCACGAATGGTTTTTATCCGGAAATTTCACCTAGAAGCTACCGTGCAACTGAATTAGCATTAGAGTTTTCACGAGTAGGGCATGAAGTTGTTGTTATAACAAAACATAGAGATTACAATTACCAAGAATTCTTGAATAATACGCATCTTACTTTAAAATTGTGGCCGAAATCAAAATTTCCCAGGGTTCCTGATTCAAAATATTCCCTCTTGAAATTTTTAAGTAAGACCATGTCAAGATTGTTGTTGACATTATTTGAATATCCCGGGATTGAGGATATGTTCAACGTAAGGAAAATCCTGGGGAATGAGAATGGCTATAATCTGCTTATTTCTTTTGCAGTACCTTACCCTGTTCATTGGGGAGTCGCATGGTCCAGGACCAAAAATCATCCTATTTCAGATGTTTGGATTGCTGATTGCGGAGACCCATACATGGGGGACGTTCTGGACTCTTTTCGAAAACCATTCTATTTTGGGTTTGTGGAAAAATGGTTTTGTCGCAAGACAGATTTTATCTCCATTCCAATAGATAGTGCAAAATATGGTTATTACAAAGAATTCCACGAAAAAATTAGGATAATTCCTCAAGGCTTTAATTTTGAAGTTGTTAAAGCAAAGCCTTTCGTTAATAATGTGCCATCTTTTGCATATGCCGGAAGCTTCATAGAAGGGACGAGGGACCCAAGGCAATTAATGCAATATCTGCTAAGTCTTGATATTTCTTTCAGATTTTTTGTTTTTACAAATCAGTCTGAAATACTAAACGAATTCAAGGAGAAACTTGATGGGAAACTTATTGTCACTGATTATATCCCTAGAGAGGAACTTATGAAAGTCCTGAGCACAATGGATTTTCTTGTGAATTTTGACAATAACACAGCGTTGAATTCTCCAAGTAAACTAATCGATTATGCTATTATCGGACGACCAGTTCTAAATATTGAAAAAACCTTTAATAAACAGCGAGTACAAGAGTTTCTTGACGGTGATTACCGAAACAAAATGGAACTGCCTGATCCTTATGTTTTTCATATAAATAATATATCTACTCGTTTTCTCAGCTTACTTTAATAATCAGGTTAAAATAATGGACAGCCGGGGAATCTATTTTACACCAAATGAAACAAACTCAAAGCACTATTTATTACTATTCATAACATGGCCATTTTTGGCCCTTATCACAGCATTTATGAATTACAGTGACAAGGGCGCAAAAAAGATTGTTTTTATTTTTCTGATTTATTATGGACTTACATTTTTCATAGATTCTGGTTCTCTTAATGATTCTGCCCGTTATTCTTTGTCGTTGAAAGCCAATGCAGCTTTACCTTTTAGAGATTTCTTCAAAGTCATAGGAGGTTTAAACTCGGATACTACTATAGATATTATTGATCCACTTATATCGTTTATTGTATCACGTGTTACCAGTCGGCATAATATTTTATTTGCCGTGTATGCATCTGTTTTCGGTTTTTTTTATTTGAAGAGTTTCAATCTACTTTATAACCGTTATAGAGAAAACCCGGGATGGGATGCCTTGATTCACATGATATTTTTTGCAGGTATCCTTCCAATAACAGCTATTAATGGTTTTAGGATGTGGACTGCTGTCTGGGTTTTTTTTTATGGTGCCTATCATGTAATTCTTTACCGAGATATAAAGTATCTACTAATTACTTTTTTTGCCCCACTTGTTCACTGGAGTTTTGTCATTCCTAATGCAATTCTTTTATTATATTTTTTTATTGGTAACCGCAATTTAATTTATCTGCCTTTGGCCTTGGTTTCTTTTGTGTTACCTCGTATCATGACGCAGTATTTTGCATTAATTTCTTTAAAACTGGGAGGATCGCTTCAGAATAGATATGAAATGTATTCGAACACAGAATATGTGGCAGGAGTGCAGGAAAGTGCCTCGGACTTGTCTTGGTTTATGAAGATAGGTGGCGATTTGGTATTCTATTACCTTCTAATTGCCATTATTGTGGCCAGACTAAAATCCAGAAATTTTGACAGAGATAAGCAAGCCGAAAACCTCTTTAGTTTTTTACTGATATTTTTATCATTTGTAAATTTTGGCATGGGAATTCCCTCATTGGGGATTAGATTTCGTTTGGTATTTTTTGTTTTTGCAATTTTATATGTTTTTTTGTATTTAGTCAAAATCCCTGGAACAAAGATCAGTATTTTAACGTTGATCGGCCTTTTCCCAATGATTTTGCATATTGCAATAGCATTCCGGCAAGGTTCTGACAGTATAAATGCATGGCTATTTTCTCCATTTTTTGGATTGCCTCTTCTGGCTCCCGGCATTTCAGTTTCTTCGTTATTATTCTGATTTATCTGATAAGATGGCTACACAATCCTTAAAAAGATTCATATTCGGGAATCTTGTAAACATCCCCGGTTGGAGAACTCAAAGAAAACTGGTAATTATCGAATCTGATGACTGGGGGAGCATAAGAATGCCTTCCCTCTATGTATATGACAGTTTGTCAAGGGGAGGTTTAGACCTGATATCGGATGAGGGAGCCAGATTTAATGCCTATGATTCTCTGGCTACCTCCTCAGACTTGACAGCATTATTTGAAACCCTGATCTCGGTGAAAGACGGGAATGGGAATCACCCAGTTATTACTCCAGTTTCGGTTGTTGCAAATCCTGACTTTAAAAGAATAAGAGATTTCTCTTTCAGTGAGTATTATTACGAGCCATTTACAGAAACGCTCAAAGGTTATCCTAATTGTGAGAATTCCTTTACGATGTGGAAGGAAGGAATCAAACATCGTCTTTTTGTTCCACAATTCCATGGACGCGAACACTTAAATGTGAAAGTCTGGCTTCGAGCCTTACAAAGTAATAACCCTGAAATAAGATTAGCCTTTGAAAACAAAATGTGGGGTATATCCACCATTCACGATCCTCAAATTAAACTTGAAATTCAGGCCGCGTTTGATTTCATAGAACCCAACGATCTGGTTTATCATAAGGAGATTATCACAACCGGATTGGATTTATTTGAAGATTTGTTTGGATACAAAGCTTCATTTTTTGTTCCTCCAAACGGGCCATTCAGTTCGGACCTGGAACAAACATGCATAGATAAAGGGATTAAATTTTTATCATTTGCGAAGTTACAAACTGAGCCACTTGGACATCATAAGACAAAAAAAAGAATTCATTGGCTGGGCCAGAGGACAAACTCTGGATTGCTCTGTTTGACCCGGAATTGTTTTTTCGAGCCGAGTCAATCCGGACATGATTGGGTAGATAGTTGTCTCTTTGATATATCAAATTCCTTCAGGTGGAACAAGCCAGCTATAATCAGTTCTCATCGGGTAAATTATATTGGGGCACTGCATGAAAATAATCGAACTTCCGGTCTAAGAAAACTAAAGATTCTCCTGAAAAGTATTATTCAAAAATGGCCTGATGTTGAATTTGTAACATCAGCAGATTTGGGAGAGTTAATTATAAGTGAAAGAAATGTTTAGGAGATTGAACGCTTCATTTACCCATAATCTATTAAATATTCCGGGTTGGCGGACTTCCAAAAGAATTGTCGTTATTGAAAGTGATGACTGGGGCAGTATCCGTATGCCTTCAAATGAAGTTTATTCAAAGTTGATTTCAAAGGGTTATGACATTTCGAGGAGCGATTACAATCGTCTTGATACTCTAGAAAGTAACGATGATCTGTCTATGTTGTTTGAAGTTCTGAAGTCTCATAAAGATTGCATGGGGAACTTTCCGGTCATTACTGCAAATATGATTGTCGGCAACCCGGACTTTATTAAAATCAGACAATCAGACTTTTCGGAATATCATTTTGAGCCTGTTATAGAAACACTTAAACGTTATCCGGGAAGGGATTCTGTCGTGTTTCTTTGGAATACCGGGAATAAGGAAAAGATTTTTCACCCTCAATTCCATGGACGCGAGCATGTAAATGTTGTAAGATGGATGGAAGCCTTAAATAAGCGTACTTCAAAAATACTTTTTACATTTGAATGTAACACTACTTTCTCAGGTGACGGTGACTATAATTTCATGGAAGTTTTAGATTTTAATAAGCCGGATGATCTTATTAAAATGAAAGAAAGTCTAACAGAAGGCTTGAATATATTCGAGAATATTTTTGGTTATCGTTCCAAATCGTTCATTCCTCCATGTTATACATGGAATAGCGAAATAGAGAAAGTTCTCCATCAACAGGGTGTAATGTATATTCAGGGCTTGGTTGTTCAGTCTATACCTACAGGGTCATTTGGGAATTACAAAAAGAAGTATCACTATCTGGGCAAGAGAAATCAATTCGGACAATGTTTTCTTATCAGAAATGCTTTTTTTGAACCTTCACTCACTAAATTGAATGACTCAATCGGAGAATGCCTTAGACGAATTGAAATAGCTTTCAGGTGGATGAAACCCGCGATCATCAGCTCACACCGGATAAACTATGTGGGTGCATTGAATGAAGAAAACCGGAGAAATAATTTGAAGTTACTGGATGAGTTATTACGTAGGATTTTGAATAAATGGCCGGATGTAGAGTTTATGACTTCGGATCAGCTCGGAGAAATGATAGCTGATAAAGATAGACGATAGGCCTAACATTAAGATAACATTATATTTTATTTTGGAATGGGTGAAAGCGTGGTCAGAATCCTTTTAACGGGCGATCTTTGTCCTATTAATAGGATTGAGAGTCTTTCTTTGGATAATGACTATTCGTCAATTTTTGGCGATTTTATTGATGTTTTTCATGGGAATGATTTAAATATTATAGACCTTGAGTGTCCTCTTACAACCTCAAAATCACCCAGAATAAAAACGGGCCCTCACCAGAAGGCCCACCCTGATTGTATTAAGATTCTTAAATATGCAGGAATACAGATTGCTGCCATGGCTAATAACCATATGTTGGATTATGGATCAGGTGGAGCAAACGAGACACTGGCGTTGTTGCAGGAAAATGAGATACAGACACTTGGGATTGGCAGATCATTGCAAGAAGCTGCTAAACCGTTTTCTATAAAAATTAAGGATAGAAGAATTTCAATTCTTAATTATGCAGACAATGAATTTCTGACTGCACCTGATGGTGCTTATACTTGCAATTCACTGGATGCTGTCCGTTGTTTTTACGAAATAAGACGCGCCAGGGAGTACCATGATTTTGTAATTGCCATAATACATGCCGGGAACGAGTTTTATGAGCTTCCTGCTCCCCGCACCAAGATGTTATTCCATTATCTTATTGACTTAGGCGCAGATGCAGTAATTTCACATCATACTCACTCATTCTCTGGGTTTGAAGTCTATAATGAGAAGGTCATTTTTTATGGTTTGGGGAACTTTCTTTATGACTGGCCTGGGAAGGTCAATTCCGATTGGAACAAAGGCTATGTAGTTAGACTACTTCTTTCTGATAAATTAAATTTTGAAATAATTCCTCTTAAACAGAATAATGAAAAACCGGGCGTTTACCACCTTCATGAAGAGGAGTCTAATGAGTTTAATTTTAAACTTGACCGGTTAAATAATATAATAGCAGATGATCAAAAGTTAGAGAGTGCATTTCAAGAATACTGCATCTCGGTTTATCCAATGTATGATGCCTTTATTGAACCCTTTTTCGGAAGACACATAACAGCTTTGCAGAAACGTGGATATCTTCCAAAAATATTATCGCGGAAAAAACGTTTGTTTTATTTGAACCTCATGAGATGCGAATCGCACCGTGATGTCATGATCAGAATGCTTAAGCAGTTCGAATAGAAAAATGAGGATAGAACCTGTCTTAATGGATAGGATCTTAAATCTTTACATTGCATATTTACTGTAGACAAGCACGCTATATAGTATACAATTATTCACTCACAACAAATCATGTGCGGTATAGCCGGCTACATACACACTAACTCCCTGCACATCACTGATACTTCCTGTATTCTTCAAATGCTGAAGATTCAAAAGCACCGGGGCCCTGACGACTCGGGAATCAGAGCTTTCAGTTTAACATCTGGGGAATCTGTCGAATTGAATATTCAGGAACCTGAGGCAATTAGTGGTACTTTTGAAGGAGTCCTTGGATTTAACCGGTTAAGTATTCTTGATCTTTCCTTGAATGGTCACCAGCCGATGGTAAGCCCGGATGGCAAGGTTCTGCTGACACTTAACGGCGAGATATACAATGCATTTGAATTTAAAAAGGAACTGCAGGAATGGGGCTTTAGATTCAAAAGCACATCTGATACCGAAATAGTCCTTGCCCTTTATCTTAGGTATGGGCTTGAGGGGTTGCTGGAACGTCTTAACGGAATGTTTGCTATTGTAATTGTTGATCTCGGGAAAGGTGAAGTTTTAATTACCAGGGACAGGTTTGGAATAAAACCGATGTATTATATTTTTACGGGTGAGACATTTGCGTTTTCTTCCGAACTCAAAAGCTTCAGGTTTGTTGAAAATTTCAATTTCAATCTTGATCCTGACCAGGTTGATGAGTACCTTCTCTTTCGATACAACCTGAACGGGACACTTCTCAAAGACGTACAATCGCTTACTCCGGGACATTACCTCTCATATGTTCCGGGGAGAGCTCTGGTCAAAAAGCGTTTTTTTGATATAAATAGTTACGCACGTTCCACCTCTGTTTCGGGTGGAATTGACAAATATGGTGGAAAACTTGAGGAATGGCTGAGTAAAAGCGTGAAAAGTCAGCTGATGAGTGATGTGAAGCTGGGTTGTCAGCTTTCCGGAGGGATAGACTCGTCGCTTGTAACATGGCTTGCCAACCGCAACAGCAACAAAGGAAACTTTGAGGCAGTCTCGATAATTTTTAATGACAACAGGTTCAGCGAGGAGACTTACATTGATGTGGTAGCTGATAAACTGGGAATACCTTCACATAAGTTTCTGCTTGACTCCGATTACTTCTCTGACAATATTGAAAAGGCCACATGGCATTTTGAGTCGCCTATAAATCATCCGAACACTGTTGCGATTTATAAATTATCACAGAGGGCGAAGGAATATGTTACCGTTCTCCTGAGCGGCGAAGGTGCTGATGAGGTTTTTGGCGGATACAACAGGTTTTACGATATAAGTTATCCCTTCAGGGCAAGGAAAATGTTGCATGAGCTGAAGAAGGGCCTGAGGCATCCTTCCGGACTTGCACAATACCTGGACCATGAATCCCGGGCAGTAATGGCAACAGCATTCATGACACCTGACGAAGCAAAAAGGCTTTATGTGGATTTTAAAGGGAAAAGAGCTGTGGACGGACGCTTGTCATTATACCGGACATTGTCGGGGTCAATATTCGACCGGCAGGTTAAATATGAGATGCTCTCTTACCTGCCTGATCTGCTTATCAGACAGGACAAAATGTCGATGGCACATTCAATAGAAAACAGGGTGCCCTTTCTTGACAATGAAGTGGTTGAAAATTCCTTTTCGATATCAGAAAAAATTCTGCTTTTAAGGAAAAGTCCGGAAGGTTATAATACTGAAAAGTATCTCCTGAAAAAAATGGCTGCCGGCACATTTGGAAATGATTTTGCTTTCCGTGACAAAATGGGATTTGGTATCCCTGTCAGGGAGTTTTTCCTGAATGCCGGTTTTACCGGGTACCTGAATGATAAGGTTTTGCCCGGGATACAGAACAGAGGCCTTTTCAATTATGATCTGATATCCGGATGGCTTTCAAATATAAAGAAGGTTAAGTACTATGAACTGGAAGCATTATGGGTAATGGTCTCTTTTGAAATATGGGCTTCGATCTATCTTGACGGTGGTTATGAGAATAGCAATACACGAAACTAAAGGGTTTTTCAGCGATCGCTGGATTTCGTATTGTGTGTCCAATCACATAGACTATAAGCTGGTTGATTGCTATAGCAGCAATATTATTCAGCAGCTGGCAGATTGTGATGCCCTGATGTGGCACTTCAACCATAAAAGCCCCAAAGCAAGCAAGTTTGCAAAGCAACTTTTATTCTCCGTTCAGGCATCCGGCAGAAGCGTATTTCCCGATTTTAATACTATGTGGCATTTTGATGACAAAGTTGCCCAGAAGTATTTGTTGGAAGCACTTGATGCTCCCCTTACCCCGTCTTATGTTTTTTACACTAAAAAGGAAGCATCGGAATGGGCCGGAAAAACCCGCTTTCCTAAGGTATTCAAGTTGCGTACCGGAGCAGGGTCAGATAATGTCAGGCTGGTAAAATCTCAGCAGGAAGCATTGCGCCTGATAAACAGGGCATTTGGAAGAGGTTTCAGGCAGTATGAAGCCTGGGGCAACCTTAAGGAACGATTTCGCAGATACCGGATAGGCAAAGCTTCATTTAGTGATGTTTTAAAAGGGATTATCCGTCTTGCACATACTACAGAATATTCAAGAGTCACAGGGAAAGAGATCGGTTATGTTTACTTCCAGGATTTTATTCCTGATAATGATCACGATATACGTGTCATTGTCATTGGGGATAAGGCTTTTGCCATAAAAAGGATGGTGCGGAAAAATGATTTCAGGGCATCCGGAAGCGGATTCATCCTTTACGAAAAAGAACATTTTAAGGATGAGACGATCCGTATAGCCTTCGAAATCTCTGAGAAGCTCCAGGTGCAATGTATGGCATATGACTTCGTTTTCCTGAATGAAAAACCTATGATAGTTGAGATTAGCTATGGCTTTGCCCAGGAAGGATATGATGCCTGCACAGGATATTGGGACAGGGACCTGACCTGGCATGAGGGGAGATTTAATCCCTACGGCTGGATGGTCGAGAATATTTTGAAAGGTATAAACCCAAAGGGATAGAGCCCAAAATCCTGCCCAAAGCCCGGTTACAAATGGAAAAGAAGAAGCTATGTCTGGTAATACCATCTCTTCAGGCAGGAGGGATGGAGAGGGTAATGTCAGAGCTTGCCGGGTATTTTGCTTCAAGGGAGGAACTGGAAGTACATCTGATACTTTACGGAATTTTAAGGGAAATATTCTACCAGATTCCTGACAATATAATCATCACCGTTCCCGGGTTCAAATTCCATAACAAATGGCGGTTACTGTATACTGTAAAAACAATATATTTTCTAAGGCATACAATTAAGAACATAAGACCTGACAGCATTCTGAGCTTTGGAGAATACTGGAACAGTTTCGTATTACTCTCGGTGCTGGGCCTTAAGTTTCCCGTATTTATCTCAGACAGGAGTCAGCCGGATAAAAGCCTTGGATGGTTTCATAATACCCTGCGCCACCTGATTTATCCAGGTGCAGAAGGCCTTATATGCCAGACTGAAAGGGCAAAGGAGATCTTCCTGTCCCGAAACAGACACTCCAATATTGCTGTTATCGGAAATCCGATTAAGCAATTAAATGCCATCAGCGCAGCCACACAAAGGGAAAAGAACGTTCTGATGGTGGGACGTTTAATTACATCAAAACATCAGGATAAGCTGATCGAGATGTTTGCAAAGGTTAACCATCCCGACTGGAAATTAATAATTGTCGGGTACGACCATCTGAAACAACATAATATGCATCGCCTGGAAGAGCTGGCTAAAGAGCTTGGCGTTGATCAGAGGGTGGTCTTTCCGGGGAAACAGGAAAATGTTGAGGCAATCTATTACCGAAGCTCAATTTTTGCATTTACATCAAGTTCTGAAGGATTTCCCAACGCAATAGGAGAAGCTATGTCAGCGGGATTGCCAGTAGTGGCATTCGACTGTGTGGCGGGACCATCCGAAATGATAACAGACGGATATAATGGTTTTCTGGTACCCCTGTTCAATTTCGGGCAATTTGAAGAGAGACTGGCCAGATTGATGAACGATGAACCACTTCGGGAAAAGCTTGGATTCAATGCAAGGGAAAGTATAAAAAAATTCTCCAGCGAAAAAATCTGTAAAGCCTTTTATGAATTTATTTTACAGCCTTATTCTGAGAAAGTATGAGGTTTAACTATGTCCATCAGGAAGGAGGTATATGAAAATACTCATCATCGGTTCCAGGGGTTTTATCGGGCATCATCTTTTCAGTTATTTTTCTGAAAAAGGTAATGAGGTCTGGGGTACTGATGTGGTTGATGATTACATCAACAAAGAGCGGTACTTTTTGATTGATGCATCGAATTCTGACTATAGTTCTGTTTTTCAATCCGCAGAGTACGACCTTTGTGTCAACTGTTCCGGTGCTGCGAACGTTCCGGAATCACTGAAGAATCCTTTACGGGATTATTATCTGAATACAGTAAATGTATTTAAAATCCTGGAAGCAATAAGGAAATTTCAACCTGCATGCAAGTTTATTAATTTGTCAAGTGCTGCAGTATATGGTAACCCGAAGCAGATGCCTGTAAATGAGGGTGCCGGGCCGGATCCGCTTTCACCTTATGGATTTCATAAACTTCAGGCTGAACAAATCTGTAAAGAGTTTTATGATTTCTATAAAATAAGGACATGCTCATTACGGATCTTTTCAGTATACGGCCCCGGTCTGAAGAAACAGTTATTCTGGGACCTGCATAATAAGGCAAAAAAAGGAGTACCCTTTTCTTTATTCGGAACAGGGAATGAATCCAGAGATTTTATCTATATCCTCGACCTTGTGAAAGCCATTGAACTCGTTGCCGGACTCTCAGCCTTTAATGCTGATGTGATAAACATTGCCAACGGGAAAGAGCTAATGATAAAGAATGTTGTTTCAGTCTTTTTCGGATTCTTTGACCATGAGATCAGGTATTCATTCTCGGGAGAGACAAGAGAAGGTGATCCGGTTAACTGGGTGGCAGATATCAGCAAGCTTATATCATATGGTTACCAGCCCTCCTTTACAATTGAAAATGGGCTGGAGAAATATTATGAGTGGGTCACTATTAATAAATTTGACTGAAACAGTACAATAAAGAGAAAATCACACTACTTATGAAGCGTGCACTCATAACAGGAATAACCGGACAGGATGGCGCATACCTGGCTAAATTCCTGCTTGATAAGGGATATAAGGTTTTTGGAACCTACAGAAGGCTTTCAACACCTAACTTCTGGAGATTACAGTACCTTGGCATCTTTGAACAGATTGAATTATTGCCGGTTGATCTGCTTGATAGTTATTCTATTATAGAATCAATAAAGCTGGCTAAGCCTGATGAAATTTACAATCTTGGCGCAATGAGCTTTGTGGGAGCTTCTTTTGAGCAACCGCTGGCATCAGCAGAGATTACAGGGCTTGGAGTTGTAAAATTCCTTGAAGCCATCAGGAACATTGCCCCGGACGTAAAATTTTACCAGGCATCTACAAGTGAAATGTTTGGAGATAATAATTATTCGGAACAATCAGAAGAAACACCGTTTGAACCATCCAGCCCATATGCAGCCGCAAAGTTATATGCTCACAGCATGGTCAAAATTTACAGGAAGGGTTATGGACTTTTTACCTGTAACGGTATTCTCTTTAATCACGAAAGTCCCCTGCGGGGATTAGAGTTTGTGACAAGGAAAATAACCAATGGTGTGGCAAAAATAAGCCTTGGACTTGAAGATAGTATTGAACTTGGTAATATTGATGCCAGGCGGGATTGGGGTTATGCTCCGGAATACGTTGAGGCAATGTGGCTTATGATGCAACAGGAAGTGCCTGATGATTATGTAATTGCCACCAATGAAACACATACAATAAAAGAGTTTTTAGAAACTGCATTTAATGTTGTGGGACTTGACTGGAAAAAGTACATCAAAATTGATGAACGATTTATGAGGCCGGTTGATGTCCATTATCTGAAGGGAGATTATCAGAAAAGCCTGACCAGACTCGGATGGGAACCAAAAACAAGATTTAACGACCTTGCCGGAATCATGCTTAAGTCTGATCTTGAGCGGTGGCACAGATGGAGTCACGGTGAGCATTTCCCATGGGATGCATGGAACTACCCCAATGAAAAGAAAATATTATCAAGAAAGCTTAAACTTGACAGGTAAATGGTTGACCTTGAAATAAAAAAGAGACTCAGACTTGGCATATTGTTTTACTTTAGCCCAACGTGGATGGGTGGTATGGTATACATTACTAATCTTATCAAAACACTTGATTTCCTTAACGATGAAGATAAACCTGAGGTCTTCCTATTTCATAGGTCTGACCTAAGGAGTTTTTTATGCGATTTTAATTACCCATATATTAATTATATTGAATGGTGTTTCCCATCAGTCATTAAAGGAAATATTTTCTCTTTGATGCTAGGCAGGAATTTATTCATCGATAAAATCCTCAATAATTATTCTTTGGACACACTCTTTCCGATGCATGATTTTCCGGTAAAGACATTTACCAATGTTAGGCTTATCTCATGGTGGGCAGATCTTCAGGAAAAATACTACCCGGAGTTTTTTACACCAGTGCAGAGATGGGGGAGAAGCATACGTACAAGGTTTATAATAAGAAATTGTAATATTTTGGTTGTTTCGAGTCAGGCGGTAAGGGATGACTTTAAGAGATTTTATAAACTGCAAGATGGACTGGAAATCAAGATTTTTCATTTTGTATCGGTCATAGATAATGCTGGTGATTCAATGATTGAGGATTTGCGAAGGAAATACGGGCTGCCTGAGAGGTATTTTTTAGTATCAAACCAGTTTCACAAGCATAAGAATCACCGGGTACTTTTATTGGCACTTACCAAGTTGCGAGGAATGGGCGTTGATGTACATATTGCCTTTACGGGGAAGTTTCCTGAAGCCCAGGATTCTCCTTATTTGACTGAACTTCACAAAATAATAAATGAGAATGATCTGCATAATTATGTCACAATGCTAGGAGTAATTTCAAGACGTGACCAGCTACAATTAATGAGACATTCTCAAGCTGTTATTCAGCCTAGCCTCTTCGAAGGCTGGAGTACTGTTATTGAAGATGCCAAGTCATTACAGGTTCCGGTAATAGCTTCAAATCTGAAAGTAAATATTGAACAATTGGGGAAGACTGGCATCTATTTTGATCCACATAATCCGGATGAAATTGCAGATATAATTAGAACCTTTCCGGGAAGAAATCTTAATGATCTCTTTTACGGGGATTACCATACACGCTTAAAGGAAGCAGCGATTGAGCTAAAGAGTCTACTAGCCGGATAAAATTATTGATTTTCACAATAACAGGAAACATAAATTAAGGGTTTCTAATATGTTTTTTCGAATTTGAAAAGGATAATATTCATAAATCAGGACGCCGGGTACCTGATGGTAGATATAATTAATGCTTATGCAGCAGCGGGGTATAATTGTATTCTTATCACAGGGAGGTTGGTTGAAAGGAGTACTCCATTGGATAAATCTGTAAAGATAAATTGGATTATTGCATATGATAGGAAAACGACTTTCAGACGTTTATTAACATGGACACTTGGATTCTTTCAGATATTTAGTAAAATAGTCTTTAAATTTCGAAAGGACATTTTGTTAATTGTTTCCAACCCCCCGATAGCATTACTCTTACCCTTATTTGTAAAAAATAGATATCAGCTGCTTATTTTTGATGTCTACCCAGACGCATTATCTGAATTAGGCTATTTATCGCATAAGTCGGGTATTATTAAATTATGGAAAAAAGCCAATAAGGTTGTTTTTTCAAGAGCGGGAAGTATTTTTACAATTACGGAAAGCATGAAATCAGTCCTTGAGGTTTATTCAGGGAGCAAAGTTATTAAAGTGATTCAGATATGGACAGATAATCTGTTCTTTAAACCAATAGATCCTTCTAAAAACTCATTCATAAAGAAACATAATCTGTCAGGGAAATTCATTGTCTTGTACTCTGGGAATATTGGGTTGTCAGGCGATGTTGATGTATTGACAGATATTGCAGAAAGAATCCATTGTGATGATATTGTGTTTGTAATTATTGGGGAAGGAGCAAAAAAACAGATGATAAGTGAAAAGAAAGAAAAACTTGGTTTAAAGAACCTAATCTTACTGCCCTGGCAGCCTGTAAGTGAACTACCTTTTTCTCTTTCGGCAGCTAGTCTAGCTGTAATTTCTATTGGGGAAAAAGTATCCAATCTGGCAATCCCGAGCAAACTATTTAATTTCTTGTCGGTAGGAGCTCCTTTATTATGCATGACTGCAAAAGGTTCTGAAGTTGAGAGGCTGGTTAATCAATTTGACTGCGGAAGAAGCTTCCAGCCTGATGACATAATCGAAATGATCAAGTTTATCATCGAGCTTAGAAACAATGAAGGACTATATAAAGAGTACAGGTATAACTCATTAAAAGCTTCAGAAAGCTTCACCATTTCTAATATAGATCCAATGCTTGAAGCGACAAGGAATATTGTAAAGAATAATTATTAACATTTTTAACTTGTGATTCTTAACTGGCTATGTATAAAAATTACATTAAACCTACAATTGACTGGCTAATTGCCCTTGTAGCTATTCTATTGCTTTCTCCATTATTTATCATTGTGGCTATTGTTATAAAAATTGATACAAACGGTCCTGTCTTTTTTGTTCAGCAGAGGTTAGGTCGTAATGGGAGGATATTTAAGATATTTAAATTCCGGTCAATGATAGTAAACGGTAAAAGTAATATTGAAGGAAAGCTTTATGAGGATGACCCGCGCATAACAAAGACAGGCAGGTTTATCAGGAAGACAAGTATTGATGAACTGCCCCAACTATTTAATATACTTAAAGGTGAGATGAGTTTCATAGGTCCGAGGCCACCGTTAACTTATTTCCCAAAGACCTTTAAGGATTATTCCGAAGTGGAGAAGCAACGATTTACTGTTAAACCAGGTATTAGCGGATTAGCCCAGACAAGATGCCGGGATATCCATGACTGGGAAATTAATATTCTCATCGACCTCGAATATGTCAACAATTTTTCCATTGGAATGGATATAAGACTCTTTCTGTCCTCCTTATTTTTCTTTTTCCGGACGGACAACATTTATCGCGAACGAATGAGTTAAATGATTGATTTAATATAAATATGTGCTCAAATTTCCGGAGTTATTATCCGAATGCTAATCCTGATGACACTATTGTGGCCATCCACCAGCCAAACTATATCCCCTGGTTGGGATTTTTCTACAAAATCTTCATGTCTGATGTTTTCGTGTTTCACGATGACGTTCAATACTCTAAGAAGGGAATGCATAATTACGTTTACATAAAGACATTCCATGGTTTGTTCAGATTAAAGTTTCCTGTTAAGGAAAGTCATGGAGACTTGATAAATGAAGTAATCTCCAGGGACGATCTGAACTGGAAATTGGAACATCTTAAGCTCATCAGGGAGAATTACCAAAATACTCCGCACTTCAAGGAGGTTTATGCGGATTATGAGGAAATGATTACCAAAAAATATGATAATATATCTCATATGAACATTGAGATTATTAAGTTAATATGCAAAAAGTTGGGAATTTCGCTTAACTTACGGATAGCCTCCGATTTTCATCTTGAAACCAAAAAAGAAGAAAAAGTCATAGACCTTGTTGCTTCGTTAAATGGTAATGTATACTACTCAGGCACAGGGGCAGGATCATATCAGGATGAAAAGAACTTTCTAGCAAGAGGGATACGATTAGTGTATTCTAACTTTATGCCATTTGAATATCCCCAGCGTTTTGAGCCTTTCAATTCAAACGTATCTGTTGTTGATTACCTTATGAATTGTGGCTATGACTGGGACAGAGTATTAAGAAGCCAAGCGTAATGTTAATATGGAAATAGGCAGTTTCATTGGACTGGATTTAAAAAATACAGGTGAGTTTTACAATGGAGAAGCCGATCTCGCCAGACTTAATTCTGGCCGTGCAGGTATTTACCATTCCTGCAGATTGTATGATTGCAATTCAATATACATTCCCCATTACCTTTGTCCTGAAGTTAAACGATTTCTTTTAAATCATGGGATTGAAGTAATCTCCTATTTTATAAATGAAAGCTTTGAGCCGATAGATATCAAGCAGGAGAAGAATCGGGCTGTTTTACTGGTTAATTATTTCGGGATCCTGGCGCTGAATAAAATGAGTGAGCTTGCTAGTCGTTTCCAAAATGTAGTAATTGATAATTCAGCTGCCTTCTATGCTGATCCAATAGAAGGTTGTTTTAATATATATTCTGCTCGTAAATTTTTTGGAGTGCCGGATGGATGTTATGTTATTGGGAAGAACGCAACCAAGTATGTAGACGGCTATAAGCAAGACTTTTCATCAAAAACGGCGACATTTCTGCTTAAAAGATTGGAATATAGTACTAGTGAGACCTACATCGAGCGAATGAAAAATGAAGATAGAATTGACCAATCCGATATTCTTAAGATGTCTCTGCTTTCTAGATCACTCTTAACGAACATTGACTATTTGTCAATAAAAGAACAGAGGAGGAGTAATTATCAATTTGCGGATGGTATCTTTGGCAAGATTAATAAATACGAGCCAACCAAATTGTCAGATGGCGGATGTGTACCAATGGTTTATCCTTTGGTGATTGAAGATGCTAACTTGACTGAAAGGCTGAAAAGAAATAAAATATTTGTTGGTAGACTGTGGAAACATGTAGTCGAGGAGGTTCCGGATTACTCATTTGAGGCCTTTCTGTCAAGATACCTTGTCCCAATACCAATTGATCAGAGATATGGGAGAGAGCATTTGCTAAATATTTACGATTGTGTTGTCCAGCACCATCAATAAGTCAGTGTTGCTTCCTACTATCCCAGTTGAGAGAAGACTAGCGCCAATTGTGGTAAATTATTTCTAAAGCCTACTTTTAAAAATGGATGATTTAATTGTCGAAATTGTTTCAACACAAGACCTCGAGGCTACTGAGTGGAATGACTTTGTAGCTTCAATTCCCGAGAGTACTTTTTTTTGCACAAGTGATTGGTGGAGTGCCTTTGAAGACTCTTTTTTCCTGATAGTTAGGAGTAACATAGGAGAAATAGTTTCTGGTATGCCATTTAGGATCGCCTCGGTAATTCCTTTAATAGGGCGTTTGTTTAGGTTTGGCTGGTCAGATTCATCAGCATTGGTCAGTGAAAAATTTGACGAGGAGGAGACCTTTCGACTGAAGCAGCTTACAATTAACGCACTAGTAGCTTATCTGAAAGGCAAGGTAATCGCTTTTACGATCTCGAGCAAAGTGAGATCCTCCGATGCTAAACTTTTAATGAATTTAGGATTTTATATTGAAAGGTGTTCCACATTAATAATAGACTTAAGCAAAGATTTGGATGTAATTTATAAATCATTTTCAAAAGGAAACAAGTCCTCGGTTCATAAAGGTGAAGTATTGGGAGTAGAAGTCAAAATAAATGAAGGAATATCCGGGTACCCTTACATCTCAGATTATTGTAGACTGCAAAGAAGCCTTTTTGATAGAAAGAAGAGAGGCTATTCAGATATATATTATAAAGATGAATCGTATTTGAGAACAATTTTAGGGTCACACTATAATAGAGTTTATCTTGCGATGGCATATTATAATGGTATGCCTGCTGCAGGGGCAGTCCTTATTTCTTGCAAGAAGCAGTTGTACTATTATTTGGGTGCTTCTGATTCAGCTGTTACAAGGATCTCACAAGCCTCAAATTATTTACACTATGAGATAATTAAATTTGCCAAGGCAGACGGATTTCTTAGTTACGATTTTGGAAATATCCCTTTTACTACGCATTCCGATAAACCCGATTACGGGGTTTATATCTTTAAGAATGGCTTTGGAGGAATACGTTATGAATATGATCATGGGAATTTGATATTAAATAAGTTCAAGTATTGGATTATTTGGAGACTAAGGCAAGCTGAAAATAGTCCAATACTTATCTTTTTTTATAGACTGTTAAAAAGATAGTTAAATCCACTCTATGACATTGTTTAACATGATTGAAATTGACTCGAACCGGAAAGTAGGAGATCGGGTCGGTCAGTGGATCCGTGTTTTATTCTGTCAGAGTAAAACGAATGTCTAATAGGAAGTTTTTATGACAGAGAAAAGCATCTTGGTAGTCGCTCCACATCCTGACGATGAGATCTTAGGTTGCGGTGGGGTAATAAAGAAATTTGCTCTAAGTAATAATGAGATCCACGTACTGATAATGTCCAGGGGGAAAAAGGGGCTATATCCGGAAGAAAGAATTCTGAATGTTCGCAAGGAGGCACTTGACGCACATAGAATTTTAGGAGTCACAAATACGAGATTTTTGGACTTTCCGGCTCCAGAATTGGACACAGTTTCAATTTCAGAATTGTCAGCTGCCATTTATGACGTTATTTTGGAAATACAACCACATACTGTATTCCTCCCTCATCGGGGAGATTTACATCATGACCACAAGGCAGTATTCAATGCAGGTCTTGTTGCATCACGACCTGTAAATAAAGGCTCTGTAAAGAGAATATATTCTTATGAAACACTATCGGAAACGGAATGGGCTGCCCCTTTCGGTGATGATTCATTTATTCCTGACAATTTTGTCAATATCTCGGAAGTTTTTTCTTACAAATTAGAGGCAATGAATTGCTATAGAAGCCAATTGCGTGATTTTCCTCATTCAAGGTCATTAAAGTCAATTGAAGCTTTGGCAAATTTTCGAGGTGGCACCGTAGGCTTTACTCATGCAGAAGCATTTATGACAATACGTGTTATAGAGGATTAATTTGGGTGACCCTTAAAGTCATTATTGGAAGGTCATGAATTTTAAAGTCATATTTTTATGGAATACTTGAGTGGATGTAATACTGTTAAAAAAAAATAAATATGAAAGAAAAACTTATCAATGCTCTTGCAGAGGCACTTGAAATGGAATCTGCTAAAATTAATATTGAAGACTATTTTCGTGATTATGAAGCCTATAGCTCACTCACAGAACTATCGGTTCTTGCAATGCTTGACAGTGAGTTCGGCATTGAGATTGAAATGAAGGAGTTCAATAGTTATGAAACGGTAGAAGATTTAATCAAACTTGCCTCAAATAAATAGATCATGGGATTATTATCGTTTGATGGCATTGGTATCTCGGGAATTGCAGCTGCTGTTCCTGAAAGGACTATTAAAAACTATGAGCATGACCAATATTTTAATAAAGAGGATATAAAAGAGATAATCGAAAAGATAGGTGTCAAAGAACGGAGGTTTACTGACGAAAAAACATGTTCATCTGATCTCTGTTTCGCAGCTGCGGAAAAGCTCATTACAGAAATGAATATTAATCGTAATGAGATTGATGTTCTAATTTTTATTTCACAGACTCCAGATTATCGAATGCCAGCTACTTCAGTTTTGCTTCAGGAAAGACTTAAACTTCTCACTTCAACAATAACTTTCGATATTAACCTGGGATGCTCTGCTTTTATATACGGTCTTACAATAGCCTACTCCTTACTCAAATCAGAAGAGATCAGGAAAGTTCTGATTCTTGATGGCGAAACGCGATCCAAGGTGTATTCACAGAAAGACCGTAAAACTGCTTTTCTGTTTGGTGACGGCGGTGTGGCTGCCATTGCTGAAAGAGATATCAGGTTTGGGGATAGCTGGTTTTCGTTGAACTCCGACGGTTCACGGGAAGACCTGATCAAGATACCTGCTGGCGGTTACAGAAATATGAGTTCATGTGAAACGGTAAAGGAAAAAGTTATTGATGAATATGGAAACATTCGGTCTGAAGAGAATGGCTACATGAACGGAGCGGATGTATTTAACTTTGTTATCAGAGAAGTGCCAAGAGACTTTAACAGACTTGTCGAGTATTCATCAGTTGGATTGGACACTATCAATTTCTTTGTATTTCATCAGGCTAATAGCTATATCAATGGATTTCTCACAAAGAAATTAAAACTACCCCAAAACAAAGTTCCTTCGACTATTGAAAAGTATGGAAATACATCATCTGTTTCAATTCCTCTCACAATTGTATCAGAGCTAAAGGATAAACTTTCAGGGCATAAACGATTACTATTGAGCGGATTCGGGGTTGGTTTAACCTGGGGCACGGCTATTATCGATGTAGATGACTGTTACATAGGTGGAATCGTTGAGATCTAATAATAAAATGATGCATCTGAACAACCAGGATCCTTTCAGTCTTCAGGGTAAATTGATTGTTATTACAGGTGCTTCGTCCGGAATTGGCAGAGCATGTGCCTTATTGTTTGCCGAAAGAGGAGCTTCACTCTGCCTTCTCGGGCGGGATCAGGACAGGCTGTTAGAAACACTTGAATTGACGGACAATTGCCAAAACCACACCTGCATTTCTGTTGATCTGACAGACTATGCGAAGGTTAAGGAGGCTGTCAGAAATGTTATCGAGGTAAAGGGTCAGATATGTGGTATAGTAAACTGCGCTGGTATTTCCACAACCCTTCCTTTGATTGCATCTTCAGAGGAGAAAATGGAGTATTTCCTGAGGACAAATGTGGCAGGTCCCCTTAATCTCACAAGACTTTTTCTGAAGCAGAAAAATTTTTCAGATGAGGGAGGGAGTATTATTTTTTTAAGCTCAGTCATGGGTATCGCAGGGGAGAAAGGTAAAACCCTGTATTCGATGACAAAAGGAGCAATTATCTCTGCAGTAAAGTCAATGGCAGTTGAATTGGCAGAAAGACGAATTCGTGTCAATGCAGTTTCCCCTGGGGTTGTCGACTCCCCTATGTCAAAAAGCGCAGTTTACAGCAGGGATGAAGAAGCCCTGAGTAAAATCAGGTCATTACATCCGCTTGGATTGGGAGAACCGCTTGACGTGGCAAATGCCTGCCTCTTTCTGATATCTGACGCCTCCAGATGGATTACAGGGACGAATGTTATTGTTGACGGTGGGTATCTCGCAAAATAAATTCACTTTATAAGGATGGTTTGCCTATGATTGATATTATTGTAATTGGAGCCGGTGGCCACGCTGCTGAAATCGATGAATACATTATGTTTAATAAGAAGTCTTCATGTGGCGAAGAGCTAAATGTTATTGGATTTTTGGATGATAATCCGGACAACTATGCAAGATACATACTCTCAGCTCCTTTGATTGGCAGTGCTTCGCATCATAAGGTAATTAAAAACCACTTCTATATCCTGGGTATAGCCGGCATTCAGTATCGTCGCCTTTTTGTGGAACGGTTTCTTGCTGAAGGCGCTCGTTTTGTCTCACTAATCCATTGTGGAGCTTATGTATCAAACTCTGCCAGAATAGGCGAAGGGAGCATAATAGGTCCGAACTCAAACATAGGGCCAAACGTTTGCATCGGGAGGTTCACACTTATAAACTCAAGGTGCAGCATGGGGCATGATACAGTCGTCGGAGATTATAATTTCATCAGCCCAAATACATGTTTATCCGGTTTTACGGAAGTGGGAAATGAAAACGTGTTTGGAATCAACTGTGCAACAATACCAGGCATTAAAATAGGAAATCGGAATAAGATTGCTGCCGGGATGATTGTAGACACAAATGTCGGAGATGACAGTGTGATTTTCTATCGTTTTAAAGAACGTGTTATTGCCGTCCCCAGGAAAACCGTTGAAGGCTGAATGGTCCTGAATGTTGCTGCCTTCTGAAGGCATGGTCCGACCTTGACAGATAATTCTCTCAGGTCGATGAAGCCGTTAAGGGATCTATTTCTTTATGAATTTTCTGGTACTTATAATCCTGTTGTCGCTGAAAATAATCAGAACATAAGCTCCTGCCGCTTTATCTGACAGATCAAATTCCCTGTGGGTCTCGTTGTCAGCTAAAATGTCATTGTAGATAACCTTGCCTGAAAAGTTAACAATGACAATCCTTTTGTCCACACCGACTATTTCAGAGAATATGTCTACTACAAACTGACCGTGATTTGGATTTGGAGAAAGGTTTATGAGGGTCGAATTTTCATTTATGTCAGAGACATTTATTACTAATGGTGCAGATACAGCTATAGCATTGCGATTATCCGTCGCAATTGCTGTAATGACGAATGTCCCGGTGTCTATGTCTTGTATGGTATATTGGTAAGGAGCCGTATTGACAATAGCCAGGGTGCCATCGCCGCTCTTGAATTCCACACTCATAATGGTACCATCCGGATCATCGGCAGTAGACGTTAGCACAATATCATCATGTTTCTTTGGCTTATTATTCTTAGGTCTTCCGGGGGTAGAGTAGGTGACATCAACAATTGGTAATTCATTCACTGTTTGGGCAGACTTTTCAACTATTACTGTAACAGTCTCTGAAACAGTTTTTGAGCCCGAGTTATCAGTGGCAATAGCATAAATGGTATATGCTCCTTCCAGTACATCTTTCCAGACATAACTATAAGGAAGTGAAATCATCTCTCCAAGCTTTGTATTGCCGTTATAGAACTCCACTCTGGTCACAGATCCATCAGGATCTGAAGCAGTAGCTTCGATAGTAATCGTCGCTGGCTCCACAACAGTCAGACTCTTTGTTGGTGAGGTTATTGTTACAAGCGGTGGTTGATTTGCTGCAAGTGTACAGTTATTAATAACTGACTGAGCGGTAATTGAGGCGGCCTGTCCGCCGGCGGTGGTCTGCAGCGG
>AMWB02003349.1_pt1 | contig 36247 bp, 36 predicted proteins | sample 200311 | NCBI WGS metagenome assembly AMWB02 (sample SAMN02737377, study PRJNA173069) | bioreactor metagenome | biome: anode biofilm in microbial fuel cells | place: USA: California | collected 2010-12-16
ACCAAATATACAGATTCGAAAAGCCAGACCGGAAGATAATGACGAGGTGACGGCTTTTGCCTTTGAGATTATGAGATCCTTAGGTGTTGAACCGGACCCCGAGAATATTGACTACGCTTTGGCCACACTTGGCAAAGAGCGAGAAATCCCTTTTCGTGATTTCGTCGCCGTAGATGGGGAACTACTTGTAGGGTCGGTTATCCTCAAACCCATCACTGCAGCTATTGCAGAATTGACCGGCTTCTATGTGAGAACTGATTTTCAGGGGCAGGGAGTTGGCTATAAGCTAATGCAGACTGCACTGTCTACTGCCATCACCCTGGAAATATTTTGCCTTCCGCGCCAAAAGTTAATAGAAAGCGGGGGGAGGAAAGAGCTCCCCGGACATCATAGATAATTGTAATATCGGAAGATACCGAACATGACCAGCCTTGTCGCTTTATTTGGATCGAGTCTTTTTTTACACCTTTTATCTATGTTGCTGTCTATCTCTTCATCGAGAGAAACTTCCGCCATTATCCCCTGGTCCAATACGTACTGAAGATCTTCACCGTGCTGGGAGGGCTTTTTATAATTATCTACGCCTGTACAACACCGCTTGATTTCACGGTGCTCATGCCATCCCGAGGCGGGGCGAAAAATTACATAGCGGCCCCGCTCTTCCTGGTGATCGTCGGTGTCGCAACGATTGGCCTTCAGTTTTACAGCAGGTATATCAAGTTCTCGAACAGAAACGATTAAGCAAGTCGCCAGGGTTTGAGATTGGGGGATAGATTGAGCAGATGGATGCGGTAAAAAGGTCAGCTTGAATACAGGAATGAATACATGTCATACAAAAAAAGAGGATCAATTTTATGTCGGAATTTAAGAACGTAACAGCCATTAAGGAAGCAAATATTTATTTTGACGGCAAGGTAACCAGCCGGACCTTAGTCTTTGCTGATGGGTCAAGAAAAACGCTTGGCATCATGTTTCCAGGCAAATATGAATTCAGTACGGCTGACAGGGAGATTATGGAAATCCTGTCAGGGGAGCTGGAGGTTCTGCTCTCAGATGATGACGGCTGGAAAACGATTCAAGGCGGTGAACAGTTTGAAGTACCGGCAGAAACCACATTCAACCTGAACGTGAAAAGCCTGACTGACTACTGTTGTTCTTATATTAAATGATGACATACCCTGTCGCTTCACCGGGCACGTTGCCCCGTGCGTAAAAAGATGGTGGGTCTGCAGTTAAGCCACCTCAAGGAATCCAGATGAATAGAGAAATGAGCACTATAACACCCGGAATTTACAAACATTACAAAAAAAAGAATTACAAGGTTCTGTGCGAAGCGACGCATTCTGAAAGCGGAGAGACGGTTGTTGTCTACCAGTGTTTGTACGGGGACAACAGCATCTGGGTGCGGCCTAAAGAGATGTTCTTTGAACTCGTTGCCGTGGATGGCATAAAAATACCAAGGTTTGCCTATGTGTCTGCAGTCGATGAAAAATAAGCCGGATATATTGTACTTGTCGCATGGCGCAGGGCCAATGCCGCTTCTTGGCGATGAAAGCCACCAAGAGATGGTTGCGTGTCTGCGGGAGATCGCTGCGAAAATTGACAAACCATCGGCTATTATTGTGATAAGTGCGCATTGGGAAGAAAACATACCAACCATTACATCGGGAGCAAGTCCGGCCCTGCTCTACGATTATTATGGATTTCCAGAAGAAGCCTACACAATCGAATATCCCTGCCCGGGGGAACCGCTGCTCGCTGAACAGATCTGCAAGGTACTGAAAAAATCAGGTATTGCAGCTGAGCTTGATGGGCAGCGGGGATTTGATCACGGCCTGTTTGTTCCGCTCACAATAATGTATCCGGATGCCGATATTCCGTGTGTGCAGTTGTCCCTGGTCAACACTCTCAATTCTGCTGAGCATGTCCAAATAGGCCGGGCCCTTCAGGATCTTGATTATGCGAATCTGCTCGTCATCGGCTCGGGCTTTTCCTTCCACAATATGCGTGCTTTTTTCGCGCCGGAAACGAAAGAGACGAAGGCGATGAATATAACGTTTGAGAACTGGCTGTTGGAGACCTGCTGCAATAGGGACTTCAATGAGCCGGAAAGGGCGCAACGGTTCATCGAGTGGACCAAAGCCCCTGCTGCCCGTTTTTGTCACCCAAGAGAAGAGCATCTGCTGCCATTGCATGTCTGTTATGGCCTGTCGCAGACCGGTTGTTCCGAGTGTTTTGAGCTGCTCGTTCTCAACAAGAAATCGAGTATGTACCTCTGGACAACAGAGTGATGATATAACGGGAAGCAGCAACGTTGCAATGGAATCAGTTTGCGCAAGACACACTCAGCTGCATTACAAGAGCGGAACGTGTCACTCCTGTAATCCTTTGCCTCCATAAGCGACCAGAATGAAAGAAACCTACACTTAAGGAATCGTTGCCATATGCGTACCGAAGATAGACATCAAATAATCTTCTTAACGGACAGCCTTCCGGATCTGCCCACTGTCGATTGATCTGGGAGGCTGTCTTGTTTTGTAATGGTCAGATGCAGATAGAGCATATAGAATTAAAAAATATCACCAAGCGTTTTCCCGGCGTCCTGGCCTGTGACAATATCAACCTTGCGCTGAAACAGGGGGAGATTCTCGCTCTGTTAGGTGAAAACGGTGCCGGAAAAACCACCCTGATGAACTCCTCTACGGGCTCTATCAGCCGGATGAGGGGGAGGTCATCGTCAATGGCCGGCAAACCGCCATCGACTCACCGCAGTAGGCCGGGGCACTGGGGATAGGTATGGTGCATCAGCATTTTATGCTGGTGCCGAATCTGACCGTCAGAGAGAACGTCGCCCTGTGCATGTTCAATGACAGAACGTTCCGTTGCGATATTGCCTATGTCACTGAAACCATATATAGAATATGCACAGATCACAGAATTAATATGCACAGATCACAGAATTAAAATTGATCCCGATGCCTATATCTATGAACTGAGCGTGGGCGAGCAGCAGCGGGTTGAACTGATAAAAGCCCTGTCGCTTGGGGCAAACCTGCTCATTTTAGACGAGCCGACAGCGGTACTCACTCCGCAGGAGACCGACAAGCTCATTCTGCTGCTCCAGGAGATGGCCGCGAGTGGCTGTTCGATCATTTTTATCAGCCACAAGCTCAACGAGGTCAAGGCGATGAGCCATCATCATGTTGCCGCGCTGCGCGGGGGGAAATTGGTCTATAACGGCAGCACCGATGACCACACGGCAAACGAACTGGCGTCGCTTATGGCGGGCCGGGACATCAACTTGCCGATCGCCAAAGAAAAAGAGCCAAGTGAGAAAATTATCCTCGATATTCAAAATGTTACAGCCATTGGCGATCGAGGCACGCAGGCTTTGAATGGGCTCAGCCTCGCTTTGCGGAAAGGGGAAATAATGGGGATAGCGGGTGTCTCCGGCAATGGCCAGAGTGAACTTGCCGAGGTTATCAATGGACTTCGCAGGGTGCAGTCCGGCCGGATACTGTTTGACGGAGAAGACATCACCAACCGGACCCCGCAGCAGATTATCGACCGACGGATGGGGTATATTCCCGCTGAAAGACTGCACGAAGGAACGGTTGCCGGCTTCTCGGTTAAGAAAAATATGATCCTCAAGGATTATGACCGTCCGCCCCTGGCACAAGCGATTTTTCTCAAAGACAGGACCATCCGCCGATACGCAAGCGATCTGGTCGCCAAATTTGTGATAAAAACCCCGTCCATCGATACCACCTGTGCCTCCCTTTCCGGCGGCAACATCCAGAAGGTTATTGTCGCAAGAGAAATGAACAGAAGGCCCAAGGTCCTCGTCGCCGTCTATCCCACCAGAGGCCTGGATATGGGCGCGGCCGAGTTTGTACACTCAGAACTTCTGGCCGCACGGGATAAGGATGAAACTGTCCTGCTCATCTCGGAGGAACTGGAAGAGCTGATTAATTTATCGGACAGGATCGCCGTTATTTATGAAGGAAAGATATTGCAGATCATCCCGGCCAAACAGGCGCAGAAAAGTGCGCTGGGACTCTTGATGGCGGGGGTACAAAGCCATGCGTAACAGCCGCAGGAGGCTGCAGGAATTGACCTTCAATGTCGGCCTCACCGCCTTGAGCCTGCTGCTTGCCCTGGTAATTGGCGCCGTTCTTTTTATGATCGCCGGCGCCAATCCCATCAAGGCGTATGGCGTAATGTTCACTGCGCCGCTGGAGGATATTTTCGGCATAACTGAGATATTTGTCCGTGCCGCGCCACTGCTCCTGGTGGCGCTCGGCATCTCCATCTCCTTTCGCAGCGGTATCCTCAATATCGGAGGAGAAGGGCAGATACTGGTTGGCGCCATCTTCGGATTGTGTATCGCCTTGTATGCGCCGCCGATGCACTGGTCGATCATGATGCCGCTGATCTTTGCTGCAAGCTTTGTCGGCGGGGCGCTATGGGGCGGCATTGCCGGCTGGATGAAGGCGTATCTGAACGTCAACGAGATCCTCAGCACGGTGATGCTGAACTATGTTGCGATCCAGATATACAGCTTTCTCATCCGGGGCCCGATGATGGATAAACAGGAGATTGTTTACGGTACCGGGGCCTCGCAGACAGCACGTATTGCGAGCGAATACTGGCTTGCCAAACGTATTCCCGGTGCCAGGATGCACTCGGGCATGATTATCGCAGTGGTCCTGGCGGTGATCGTCTTCTTTTTTCTGTGGAAGACCATATATGGCTATCGCATGCGGGCGGTGGGGGCTGAAATTCGGGCGTCCAGGTACGCCGGCATGAACACCAGATGGTACCTGCTGCTGGCCATGCTCCTGGCGGGTGGTTTTGCCGGACTGGCCGGGGCCGTTGAGGTACTCGGGGTACACCACCGGGGACTCGAGTCCATTTCCGCAGGATACGGTTTCAGCGGCATTGTTTTGGCTCTTTTTGGCGGCCTGCATCCACTGGGCGCCATTCCGGCTTCCATTATTTTTGGCCTGCTCATAGTCGGAGCCGATATGATGCAGAGAGCTGTACATGTGCCCGCCTATATCATTCTGGCCATTCAGGGACTGATAATCCTGGCGATTATTTCGAGCAATGTTTTTATCACCAAAAAAGGTATGCGGGCAAAGATGGTTAAATTTCTTGGTAAATCGACAGGGAGAAAGTAGATGCTTGGTGAAATTATTATAGGCATAATTTCTGCTGCAGTCCCGCTCTCGATCACCTTTGTCCTGGTCGGCTTAGGGGAGATGTTCAATCAACGGGCAGGTGTCTACAACCTCGGGGCGGAAGGCATTATGATGGTCGGCGCCTTTATTGGCTTCTACGTCGAATATACGATGCAGAGCGGCCCCGGCAGTTCCACTCTGGGCATGCTGGCGGCAATTGGGGTGGGGGCTTTCATGGGCGGGATCATGGCTCTGGTCTGCGTTACATTTAAAGCGGAACAGGGAATTGCCGGAATCGCTCTCTATATGCTTGGCTGGGGTGTTGCCGGAATGCTGTTTCGCGTCTATATCGGCGGCACCACAACAATCGTTGGCCTGCAGGCGGTCAATGTACCATTGCTCGCCGATATTCCCGTTCTCGGCCCGATCTTTTTTTCCCAGAATGCGATGGTCTACGTCACCCTGTTTCTCGTTCCTCTCGCCTGGTACATGTTAAACAAGACTGTCTGGGGACTGAAGGTAAAGGCGGTAGGAACGGCCCCCATGGCCGCCGATACCATGGGCGTCAAGGTGGACCGGACGCGCATCCAGTGTGTCGTGCTGGCAGGGGCCATGGCCGGTCTGGCCGGAGCGTATTTGAGTATTTGCCAGACCCATATGTATGCGGACAATATCACGGCAGGGCGCGGATTTATCGCCGTCGCCCTGGTCTATTTCGGCAAATGGAAACCATCCGGGGTACTCTTTGGCGCACTTCTCTTCAGTCTTGCCCATTCCTTCCAGAGATCCATTCAGGTTTACGGTATCGATTTTCCTTATGAAGTGGCTGTGGTCTTCCCCTATCTGCTGGTTATTGTGGTGCTTGCATTTTCGGGCCGGTCAAACATTATGGCCCCCGCGGCCCTTGGTAAACCGTATTACCGGGAGCTGAGAGACTAATTTCTCTGGCCCTTTGCCATGCCGGACGGTTTCGGCAGGATTCGCGCACCCGGAGGGCTGCTCTTTGTTTGTCCGGAGATGGCGCCGAAATCAAAAGGTTGCTGCAATAGAGGCGGACAGGCTTATTTCTTTGCCGCCGTCCTTTTTTCTCATTGTGATATTTGTCTTTTGGATTCTTGCTGCGTTTCCACTCTTTGCCCTCTATTCCATGCAACATCTGGTAACGCATAAACTGCATCGCTGATAGTAAGAAATGAAGAGCAAGATGGAGATATTTTAAGGAAACCGGGGGCAGAAAGCGGATAGATGGATTAATACCTTAACACCCCGGTATCATACTATTTACTCGTAAACAGTGCCAGTCTGGTATATTCTCAATTTCTTTAAATGCGGATATTGTCAGACTTCCGCCTGCATGATTATTCACAATCATTTTTATCTGGGAGAATTTGGATGGATAGCAATGCGAAGACACACACCGGCATGACCAACCAGAAAAATCAAAATACCCTTACATCAATGGATAAGATAGCCTCTACGCTTAAGAATAAGGGCAATTTTCGTGCTGCACGCGAGCTTGAAGAGCAGATTCTCGAAAAAAGAACAGAGATACTTGGCCTTGAACATCAGGATACCCTCACATCAATGAGCAATCTTGCAGTTACCTTAGCTCATCTTGGAGAATTGGAACAGGCGGAACGTCATGCAAGTATTGCCTGGGAAAGAAGGAGAAAATCTCTCGGCAGACAACATCCCGGTACGGCCATCTCAGCCTGGATATATTTTAACTGCTTGCATCAACTTGAACGTTATCAAGAGGCTCATGAGATTATCCGATCACTTGAGTGGTTATGTGAAGTTGCGGAAGATTCACTTCCTGTTGATCTCCGTGAGCTCCGAAACCACTTACAACCCTTATTCAAGGCTGAAAAAGAAAACGATCAATCTGTGTCCAGCGAAATTCAACAAAAAGCAGCAGGAGCGCAAAAGCTCATGCAACAGGAAGAATGGGCAGAAGCGGAAGAGATCTGGCAACAGCTCTATAGCGAACACTTGAAAAACGATGGTGAACAGCACCCGCACACGGCGCGAACTGCGTTTATGCTCTTCCAATGCCTTCATCGGCAAGAAAAAACTGACTTGGCGCAGGATATGCTTCAGAGTCTGCGCTGGATTATTGAAAAGGATGAGGCCCAGATACCTCATGAACTCAGAGAACTTCGACAGGTACTTCATCAAATTACTGGATCAGGTTCTCCAAATGAAGATGAGAGAACTCCCGACGAAATGCTTAAAAAACTCTCGGAATTGGTAGAAGAGCATGGCGAAACAGCCCCTCAAGTGCTCCAGGCAAGGGCCAGAACAGCCCTTCATTTTGCCAACAGGGGAGAATTGGTGCACGCAGCTGATCTTTTTGCTTCACTTCACAACTATCATGTACAACAGGATGGTAAACAGCATCCCCATACGGCCTTTATTGCCTGGAACTATTTCCATTGTCTTCAACGTCAGGGCAAAGATGATGATGCGAGGGCAATGTTCGAAACCCTCAGCTGGGTACGGGAGCTGGCTGATAACGAGTTGACGGAAGAGCTTCTCGCCCTTCGAAAGCAGATAGACGACTACATGGAAAGTAAGGGTGCCGAAAATCTAAAGGGATGATCCTGAATGGATGAGAGTCCAGTGATCGATTTTTTACCAGAAAGCTCAGTACCAGGCTATCCAACCTGACCCTGCTGGCAAAGGTTCCGTCGGCTTTTGAATCTTGATGGAAATTTTTAATGACCAAATAATGCATCGGATAAAGCGGTGATCATTCTGTTATGCCTTGGATAAAAGATCATTGTTGTACCGAAGGATATAGAACATGACCTCTCTCGCCCCATTGTTTGACTCTGATATTCTTTTTTTTACCCCGTTTATTTATGTTTTTTTCTATCTCTTCATCGAGAGAAATTTCAATCAACATTCCGTTGTTCAATCTCTGTTGAAGATCTGCACAGTTTTTTTCGGGATTTTTATGATTATCTACGCCTGCACCGCACCACCTGATTTCATGGTACTCCTGCCGTCCCGCGGTGGATGGTCAAAAAGCTACGTGTCGGCATCTATTTTCCTGGTGATTGTTGGTGCTGCAACATTGGCCCTGCCGTTGTATAGCAAGTATATAAAGTTCTCCAACAGAAACGACTAGAGTACCATTCCCCGGACGCCGTTTTATCGAGCTGATGATTATTATTCGGTTATGTAACTAAAATGATGAAGGAAACGTCTGAGCGTTTAACCATTGGGCTTTCGAGGAATCTATATGAAGGAAGTCAAGAAAATTTGGTTTACAGCACTTGGCAGAATATCATGGATACCAATCTCCATCGAAGGACGAGTGTCACTGTAGCGTTCAGGCCCCTGTTGCAGCATCTGACTTCGACGGGATTGTTCTGGCTTCTGTCAGGCGGGATATTTTTACCTTCGGGGTGGTTGTTTATGTATTTGATAAAAAGGTATCTCATTTTTGCGGCATCCGGCATCTGTTTGTGCTGGCGGGCAGTATCAGGCATTAGATTGCCATATTATTTTCTGTCGACTGAAACGGGATAAGCGGATATGCAGGCAATGATTCCATCTAGGTTTTTTTCGTTAAATCAGTTAGTAATGTTTATAAATGATGTTTAGGTGGTTGTTGGAATTCTACGCTGTATGGGAAAATCTATATTTTGCGGCAAATGACAAGTTTGCTTTTGCCTGAAGGGCTGTGTGATAAAGTGACGTCGGGAAATATTTTCGTGAACGGGGAGATACCCTGGTTGACGAATTCCCTGGCGTCAGTAGGCCCCATCATCAGCATCCTTACGTAAAACAAAGCCTTCACAACAGGATGCCGCGGGACTTCATGCTCCATGATCAAAACCTGGCCTTTGGGCTTCAGCACTCGTTTCATTTCCCGGAGTGCCTCCGTTCGTACCTGGCCTTTCAGTTCGTACAAGGCATGGGAGCAGCAGACTATATCAAAGCAGTCATCAACAAATGACAGATATGCCGCATCACCATTGACAAGACGTATGGTCTTGGCCGCATCCTTCTTTTTTGCTTTCTGCAGCATACCGGCAGAAAAATCATAACCAATTGCCAGGGCATCAGGATATTTTTTCGCAAAGGAAAGAATGACCGATCCGGTACCGCAACAGATATCCAATATTCTCATCTGCTTTGTGTCGGCTATTGGGGCCGAATCGACAAGAAAACGGCGTGTCTCGTTTTGGTGGTGACCGGAGTGTATTTGTATGAAAAAATCATAAAAGTACGAAAAAACATTATAAAACTTCTGTCGACCGGTTCGTATTTTTGCCATGGTGGAGACCTCTTCCCAGTGTCGCAATTATTCTTGGGTGACCGCGTGTTATTTTGGGCATATGTCCTTTTAGGTATTACAGGTATCTCTACCGAGTAAAGAAGTCAAGTTTTGATGGTGTCGTAAAAAAGATGTAAACAGGGTGCTTTTTAACCTGAGAGGTGTGCATGGAGTCCTCGGAAAAAACTGCCTGGTTATCGATTTTGACCAACCTGCTGCTGGTGGCGATAAAAACAGCTGTGGCTTTTATTTCGGGGAGTGTTGCCGTGGTCGCGGATGCTATTCACTCCCTGTCCGATGTGCTCTCCTCGTCCATTATCCTGATCGGCATAAAAATTTCAGCCCGTCCCGCCCGGGGCTTTCCGTATGGGCTTTACAAAGTGGAAAACCTGGTTGCAATGGTAACCTCTGTCCTGATTTTTTTTGCCGGCTATGAAATTATTAAGGCCGTATTTTTGGGCCATGGCAGAGCTCTTCCAACCCGTATTCCTCTGGCGGCTGGAGGCATTGGGGCAACCATTGTCATCAGCTGGCTGTTTTCCCGGTATGAGCTTAAAAAGGGGAAGGAGACCGGATCGCCCAGTTTGATTGCGGATGCCCGGCATATCTGGACCGACATGCTCTCTTCAGCGGTTATCCTTCTGGCGCTTCTCGGCAGTGCCATTGGCTTTGCGGTGGACAGATATGCCGCGGTAATAGTGGTCCTGTTTATCGCCCGATCCGCGCTACGGATTTTTCTTGATTCAATCCGGGTTCTTCTCGACGCCTCCCTTGATTACCACAGCCTGGCTCGAATTCGTGAAATCGTCCTTGCCGATTCCCGGGTAGCAAAAATCAATACCCTTTGGGCCAGAAATGCCGGCCGCTATATATTTGTCGAACTGGATTTGACCCTCCGGGTAACCGAATTAGAGGAAGGACACCGTGTATCGGAAGAGATCGAGAACCGGGTAAAGATGGAAATTGGCCAGGTGGATCGGGTGTTGATCCATTTTCAACCCCAGCCGCGGGAGATTCTCATCGTTGGAATCCCTCTCGCCGATGACCGGCTGACTATCTCAGCTCATTTTGGGGAGGCACCATGGTTTCGCCTTCTTCGGTTGCAGAGTACAGAAGGTACAATTATCGAGGATGTTGTCGTCAAGAATCCCTTCCTGCACGAAGAGAAAGCTAAGGGTATGAAAGTGGCCCAATGGCTGCTGAAAAAGGGGATGAACATGTTGATTTCAAACCATGACCAGGTCGGCAAAGGGCCTGGCTTTGTCCTGGGCAATGCCGGGGTTGAGATGCTTCTCACCAAAGAGACCGATGCTGCAAAAGCCCTGATCACCCTGTTGAACGTACAGGAGGAAAATACATTGCAGCAGGGAGTGGCACAAATTAAGAAAGAGGATTGATGGATCCATTGATAGAAATCATCGGCACCGAATCCCTTGGGGTTCGCGGTTTGAGTTGTCTGATAAAGACGGCGGACCGGCGGATCGTCATCGATCCGGGGGTGGCCTTGGGTTATATCCGTCACCGCTTGCTGCCGCATCCACTCCAGGTTGCTGAAGGTGAACGGGTGCGCCAGAGGATCCTTGAGGCACTGGTGGAGGCAACGGATGTCGTATTCAGCCATTTTCACGGGGATCATATCCCCCTTCGGGAGGCGAACCCATACCAGCTGGCAATTCACCATCTCCCGGAAAATTTTCGCAACATCTGCTGCTGGAGTAAATCGCTTGACGCTCTGACAGAAAAAATGAAGCAGCGTGCCCTGGATTTAAAAAAGCTCCTGGGGCCCGGGTTCCAGGTTGCAGAGGGGCGCACAGACGGTCCCATGGTTTTTTCGGGAAAAATACCGCATGGCGGGGCCAAAGGCAGCAGGCGTGGCTCTGTTATGATGACCCGAATCGATTTAGGCGACAAGGTCTTTGTCCATGCATCGGATATTCAGCTGATGGATGCATCGACCATCGATTATATCATTGCCTGGCGGCCGGATATTGTCCTGGCGGCCGGCCCGCCTCTTTATATCGACAGGTTCCCGGATGAGCTGCGCCGGGCCGCATGGGAAAACGGTCTGCGGCTGGCTGGCAATGTGGATGTCCTTATCCTCGATCATCACCTGATGCGGGACCGGCAGGGGCCGGCATGGTTACAAGCGCTTTCAGCAGAAGCAGGCAGACAGGTCTATTGTGCCGCGGATTTTATGGGCAGAAAACGTCTTCTTCTTGAGGCGGAGAGGACGGAGCTCTATGCGGCAATGCCTGTGCCGGCAGCTTGGCATGACGAGTATTCGATGGGCTTGATCAGTGCAGAGAAGTGGCTTCGTTGCACTTCCTGTAGCGATGCCTAAATCGGTTTATTGGACCCGAGCCAGGTTTTAGACCGCACGTTCTGCGACATGTATAAAAATTTGCAGATCCAATATGAGAAATTTTGTAACTGCGGGGACAAAATAATAAAGTTTCATTGTGCCGCAAATGTTGATGCTTCTCCCAGTGTGGTGGAGAGCGGATATCTGTCATCATTTTGACGACTGCCTCTGTTTTGTCGGGGGGCGCTTCGATGGCATGGATCATGCAAAAACAAGAGAGGACAGCTGTATCAAGAGACATACGCCCCGCAAGGAGGGCTTGAACAGAACAGCCCGAAAGGGATACGCGGAAGATCCTCTCAATCACAATAAAGGAGTTACCCATGGAAATGAAAGAAGAGTTTGCCAGGTTAGTTGAAAAACTGCGGATGGAACGGGATGAGATAAAATTGAAAATCCACCTTGCGTCCATGGATGCAAAAAAAGAGTTCGAAGCGGCGGAAAAGCAATGGGGCCATTTAAAGATCAAGGCCGCTGAAATAGCGGATGGTGCAGTGGAAACTTCCGAGGAATTAATCGGCAAGTCGAAAATTGTGGGCGAAGAGCTGAAAGAGACCTACAAGCGTATTGCCAAACGCCTTTCGGAATAAGAGGCGGCGGACGCTCCTATGAGAGCCGATGCCGATGCCACGGCAAAAGTTGTCCTGTCTGGCTGTGCAATTGAGCTCAATTCTATCACCGGGAGGAACAGAATATGAAGTGGATGCAGTTTTTTACCCCTGTCGCTTCGATCAACTGGGAAGAGGCAAATAAGCTGGTTGATGAACATGCTGACGAGGTGATCTTTCTCGATGTCCGTCAGCCGGGGGAGTATGAAGGCGGCCATCTCCCTGGTGCGAAATTACTGCCCCTCGGTGACCTGGACAACCGCCTGGGAGAACTCGACAGCAATAAACATATTGTCATATATTGAGCCATTGGCGGACGCAGCCGGGTTGCTGCGCAAATGCTTTCCGGCAAGGGATTCAGTAAGGTGTATAATCTCTCAGGCGGGATCAAGGCCTGGGGAAAAGAGGTTGCCGTGGGGCCGGAGGATACAGGTCTGTACCTGTTTTCCGGGGAGGCTAGCGCCGAGGAAGTTATCGTCACCGGGTTTGGTCTGGAAATGGGCCTGCGGGATTTCTATCTGTCGATGCAGGCAAATGTTTCCCGGGATGCGGCAAGGAGCCTTTTTGGTAAACTTGCTGCCATTGAACTCAATCATGAGGAGCGACTGGTCGACCTTTATAAGGAAGTCACCGGCAATGCCCTTACCCTGCAGGAATTTGCCAAAAAAATCGCCGAACCGAGCATGGAAGGTGGCTTGACGACCGAAGAATATCTTCAGCGTTATAAAATAGATAAGGAATCGGAACTTGAGATCCTTTCGCTGGCGATGGCGATTGAAGCACAGGCTCTTGATCTGTATTCACGAGCGGCGGAAAAAAGTAAAGACGATGCAACCCGCCGGGTTTTGCAGCAGATTGCCGCTGATGAGCGCAGCCATATCGCCAGGCTGGCCGCTTTTCTGGATGAACAGCAGGCACTGGATTAACGTTTACACATTCGGGGTATGCGGTTTTTGAAGATGTTCCAGGGAACGTTTACGAAAAAGCAGCTTCTCATAGAACTTGGGGCCGGAAGAGGTTATCGGTAAAGGCGTTACAAAAGACTTCTGGCCTCCTGTGCATAAAGAGGGTGAACCTCGTACAATATGACGTAACTCATGCAGCATGAGGCCGAGTCAACTCGTCAAGGAGGTGTGTCATGGTCAAATACAAAAAGGTGCTACTCCCCGTCGACGGTTCCGTGAGTTCCAGAAGGGCCATGGACAATGCGGTCAGCCTGTCTAAAATCATGAACCTGGAGATCGTGCTTCTCTATGTTACCGGCGCAATTCCTGTGGTTATCACCGGCACGCCACGGCAGGAGGCTGAAAACTCACAGAAGGAAGAGGCGGATGTGGTGCTTGCTCCATATCGGGAATTCCTCAATGATAACAAGGTTAGTTTTAATGTTATGGTCGTGCCGGCGTTCAGGGTCTGGAACAGGATCTGTAAGGTCGCGGAAGAAGAAAAATGCGACATGATCGTCATGGGGTCCCGCGGGCTTGGCGACTGGGAAGGTGCGATGGTTGGCAGTGTTACCCATAAAGTGCTGGCCCATTGTACGATTCCGGTGCTTGTCGTGCGGTGATTGTGCAGGGACTGCGGGGGCAGGCCCTGCAATCAGTGCGACCTCCGCGTGACAGAATGTGCTGCCATAGAGGAAAAGGTATCGTCGTGTGATTTGACATTCGGGGTGGGGAAGCCTAGCGTATTGACAGAACCTGGTATCTTTTGGACCTTTCGTCCAACAGGGTAACCGTTTGTAATGTCGCACTGTTTCTTCCTCGGAGGATGTCTATATGAAAAGAAGGCTGTCATTGTTGATTATAGTTGTGTTTGTCTCGATGTTTTTCGCCGCACCCTTTGGCGCAACAGCCGGACCATCAATCGAACAGGTTGAGAAAAATGTTGAGAATCTCTGGAAAAAGATCAGGGAAAGTCAGCCCCATGTTACTGTTGTGGAATTTAAAAAGATTATGGAGAGCGGAAAAAAGCTGGTCCTTGTCGATGTTCGTACCGATGATGAGTATGCTGCGGGCCATCTTCCCGGGGCGATTCACATCAATCGGGGGCTTATCGAATGGGTTATGCCAAAAACGGTTGAGGATACCGATGCAGAAATATATGTCTATTGCCGAACAGGTGCCCGTTCAGCTTTTGCCGTCCAGCGGCTTCAGGAGATGGGATATACATCCGTTACCAATATTTACGATGGCTTTCGGGGATGGGTTGTCGCGGGATATCCGGTGTACAATAGACACGGAGAGTTCACCCTGAAACCCCAGGCGTTTGAGAAGAAGGATCCTTATATTGTCGATTAACCCTGGACGCAGATGGTTATCGGCAAGAAGTCAGGTTTTCTCCTGAGAGGTCTTCCTCAGGGACCTGACTTCTTTATGCGGAGATTGGTGGAAACTTGCCGTGTTTTTTCAGAGGCGTTAAAGCGATCGTTATGAGCTGAAGACGAAGTCTTTAGGTATGACAACAATTCCTTTATCCGAAAGGGTGAATCGATTTCGGTCTTTCTCCAGGTCATACCCGATCTGCTCGCCGGGGGGAATGTTCACCTTTTGATCGACAATACAGTTTTGCAATCTGGCACCGGCACCAGCATGTCGAGGTCAAAGGGGATAAGCGGGAACCTACACCTCCCGCGAAAAGAAAAGGCAGTGTGTTATTTTGCATGGTGATGCCTGTGCCGGTTAATGATCAATAATGATGAACATACAACTACTCTCAGAAATTTACTGAAACACAAAAAACGCGGCTCAAGTATGCAACGCTATAAAATTATTCATCGTACGTACTACAACTATAGAGGTGAGGTGACCCTTGGACCGCATACCCTGCTCCTGCGCCCCAGAGAAGACCATGACCTGCGTATAGAGTCATTTTCCCTGAAAACCACACCCCTGTCGACGCTGCATTGGCACCGGGATGTGGAGGGGAATTCAGTCGCTATCGCAAATTTCGAATTGCCTGCAAGTCAGTTGGTGATTGACAGCGAGGTTGTAATCCAGCAGTACAATGAAGCTCCCCTCGACTTTCTGGTTGCCGATTACGCAATAGTTTACCCCTTTGCGTATCAGCCGGATGACCAGATTTTGCTGTCTCCTTATATGGCATTACCTGGTCAGGAGACAATCGATATGCTGAATAAATGGATTGCCACTTTCTGGCAACCCAGTGAAAAGATTCAGACCTACACCCTTTTGCAGCGAATTGCCGCCCACATTTATAAAACATTTTCATATCAGGTAAGGGAGGAACCCGGCGTACAGACCGCCCGGCAAACACTGTCTTGCGGAACTGGATCCTGCCGTGATTTTGCGATGCTGTTCATGGAAGCCGCGCGGTGCCTGGGATTGGCGGCACGCTTTGTGAGTGGCTATCTTCACGCTCCGCTCATGTCCCATGTCATTGGCACTACCCATGCCTGGGCCGAGGTCTACCTGCCCGGCGCAGGATGGAAGGGGTTCGATCCGACTATCGGGGAAATGGCCGGAAGCGATCATATCGCCGTAGCGGTAGCACGATTGCCCGAGTCGGTGCCCCCTGTAGCGGGATCGTTCGTTGGCGCCTCGGGTTCTGTTCTTGATGTCGGAGTATGGGTAAGCAAGTGTTGATCAGGGGGCTTGACCGCAGCCATCCGGGCTGCGGAACACCCGTGCAAAGGGCCCATCATATCCCCATGTAGCTGAAGTTTAGTGGTAATCACATTTATTTATAAGTGGAGTGTCTGGAATCGGGAGGGAATCGTGATAGAGCCATTGAGTCAGGAAGCTATAGGCAATAAATTGAAATTACTTAATGATAATGCAACAGAGCCCTGGGGGCTTGTTGATGGAAAGTTATACCGGGAGTTTAACTTTCCAAGTTTTGTTGCCGCATTTGGATTCATGACCCAGGTTGCAATTCTTGCAGAAAAGGCTGATCATCATCCAGAATGGTCAAATATTTACAAGAAGGTAAAAATTTATCTTGTTACCTATGAGGCCAGGGGAATTTCACAACGCGATTTCGATTTGGCCCATGAAATATCACAAATTCTCTAGCACGGTGTTTTCACTGCATTCGTTTCACCCACAGGAAACTTCCTGTTTCCAGTACTTATGCATGTGCATCGCCAGGAGACTGGTCCAGGCAGGAATTCGATATGAAAAAAATCTTACTGATCTTAATCCTTGGTATAGCGGCCTACGGATTTGTCCAACAGGCGCCGAAATATTTCCCTGAGGATACGTTTTTCAGTTCGGAAACTGCGACGAGTAATGTTGCGCTGGACAAGGCTTTCAAGAATAACCAAAGTGATGTTCAGGTAGGCGGTTCAGGTAAGGTCGTAAAAATTCTGCCGGATGACACAAAAGGCAGCCGGCACCAGAAGTTTATTGTTAAACTCGACTCGGGGCAATCTGTTTTGATCGCCCACAATATTGATATTGCCCCCAGAATTGGAAATTTCAGCGTCGGCGATCAAGTGGATTTCTATGGGGAATACGAATGGAACCCGCAAGGTGGGGTGGTGCATTGGACCCACCGCGACCCCAGCGGTCGTCACGAGGGGGGATGGTTAAAGCATGGTGGGAAAATATTCCAATGATCGTGCACAACGTATTCTGCCGGATAGTTTTTAAAGGCTGCTTCAAAATTTCTGAACTCTACCCAGGTAACCAATAATTAAAATGCTCCAGGTCTATTCAGCCCAACACCCAACAGAAGCGCATTATGTGAAAGGACTTCTGGAGTCAGGGGGAATTCCTTGTGTTGTGCGGGGGGAATCTTTGTTTGCGGCAAGGGGTGAGTTGCCGATCACAATAGAAACAGCACCGTCAATCTGGATAGTTGATGACGCAACATATAACGATGCCATAGAAGTCATCAATGAATATGAGAGGTTACGAAATAAAGATACGGCGAACGACCCCAAATGGGTATGCAAAAAATGCGGTGAAGAATCTGAAGCCCAGTTTACCGATTGCTGGAATTGTCTGGAGCCTCGAGATCCTGAATAATAAAACCTGATTACCCGTAATGGTCCGCTGCTGAACCAGGATGTGAGCTGTTCCTCTGGCCACGGTTGCACACAATGAGGGGAAAAATATCACCCTGGTTCTGCTGGATGCAGCCCTTTTCCTGGCAAAAAATTACGATATATAGGCGTTTTTCGATGTTCCCTCCAGACTCTTGATGAGTCCGGCCCAGTAACTGCCGCTCTCGGCACGCCACACCGCCTGATGCAGCCATTGCAGGGTCTCCCGGTCCTGGGCAAGGATGCTTTGTTCGCGGATGTTCAGTCTGGAGATGCCCTCGTCGAGGCAGCGGCGCCGCAGGTTGTGCAGCACATCCAGTTGCTCCCTGCCGTGATGCCGGCGCGCAAAGGCCTGGTGCAGTTTGTTCACGGCCGGGTCAAGAATTGCTTCCTCAAAGACGGTCAGAGTCGCATGACTGGTTGTCCGGATCCCGTGATTTTCGATTTCGTCGAGGAGGGCGTTTCCGTCTATCTCTTCGGGAATACGCAGCAGGCCGATGTTGCTCAGGACTTTGCCAACTCTGACTTTGCCAAGAATAATTGATATCGGGGCGGCAAGCAGCAAAGGGATAACCACCGGGAGCGACCACAGAAAAAAAATGAGATCCAGCTGATAGGTGAACGCCGCCCAACAGGCAGCAAGCAGGGTTCCCGGCAACTGGCTGATCAGGGTCTGTTGCCAGGATGTTTCACTGCTGCGATTCTGGCCTGCCCATTTGAGATTGAGGTTGAAGAGGGCTTCCATGACGAAGCGGGAGTGAGCAAGCATGCGAACCGGTGCCAGCAGGGAGGAAACCAGGATTTCCAGGATCATGCTGAAAAAAGTCGACACAATACCGCCAAATCCAGAGAGCCTTCGTCTGCAGGCTGCATCCAGAACAGCCAGAAATTTTGGCAGGAACAGCAAAAGAAAAGTACTCGAGACTAGAGCAAAAGCCAGGTGGGGATTCCACTCCGGCCAGACCGGAAACGGACTGTTCTTGTCTGGGAAATAGTCGATCGGCCACAGGATAAGCCGGGTGGCAACGCCGGTCGACAGGATCAGAAAGAGCAGCCAGAGCGGAGAAGCGACATACGACATGACCCCATTGAGAAAGGCCAGGCGGTGCGCCATCCTTATGTTTTTGCCCCGGAACACCAGCCAGAGATGCTGCAGATTACCTTTAGCCCAGCGCTTGTCCCGGGTGAGGTCCTCTACCAGGGTCGGGGGGCACTCTTCGTAGGAACTGGTCAATTCCGGCTCAAGCCAGACCTCGTATCCGGCCCTGACCATATAGGCGGCCTCGACGAAATCGTGGCTCATGATCGCCCCGCCGAAAATACCCCAGCCGGGAAGTTTCTTCAGGCCGCAATGGCGCATGAACGCCTCGGACCGGATGAGGGCATTGTGGCCCCAATAGGCCGCCTCGCCCAGCTGCAGGGCAGCAAGGCCGGTGGTAAACATCGGCCCGTAGAGGTGATTGGCGAACTGCTGCACCCGGGCAAACAGCGATTCGGCATTGACAATGAGGGGGGCGCTCTGCAGAATACCGACTTTTGGCTCTACTTCGAGCAGGCGGACCATCTGCAGGATGGTTTCGCCGGCAATAAGACTGTCGGCGTCAAGGACCATCACATACCGGTAATTCCGGCCCCAGCGGCGGAAAAAGTCGGCGACATTGCCGCTCTTATGCTTCAGGTTGACGGGACGGCGGCGATAGAAGAGCCGGCCGTCCGCGTTCAGTTCCTTGCAGAGATGGTACCAGACAGCCTGTTCGGCCAGCCAGTATTGCGGGTCGTGGCTGTCGGAGAGGATGAAAAAATCGAAATGTTCGAGATGGCCCGTTGCCGCAAGAGAACGATATATTGCCTGGAGACGGGCAAAGGTCCGGTCCACCGGTTCATGATAGATCGGCATGATGATTGCCGTGCGGGCCGGCTCGACCGAGGCGAGCGTGTCCGGGGGATGTCTGTGCAGCAGGGACATCCGGTCGCCACCGAACAGACGGACCACGAAGCCGTAGAACCCTAACCAGAACCCTACGGAAATCCCGAAAAAAAGCAGGCTGAAAACTCCGGCGAGGCTGATTTCAAGGAGATCCCCCCCATGATAGGGCAGCACCCTGATCATGCCCCAGGTGGCAATTACCGTCTGGCCGAGCACTAGCGTACCGAGCACGGTTCGGCGCATCATTGCCCGAAATTTCCAGGCCTGGACAGTTCTTTTGCCGGCCGGCTGAACCGGGGCGGCAATGTGTGTGGCGACCATTATTCGTCCTGATAGCCTATGCTGCCCCTGTTTACCAGGGGACAGAGAAGGGGAAGAGAGAGCTCAGGTATCTGCAGGCGCTGCGGCAGTTCGATAATAATCCGGTCAAGGACGTCGGTCGTATCGCCGGCGAGGATTTCCTTGACCAGTTCCAAGGCGACCAGGATGGAATCCCGCTGAAGCGGCACGCCACTCAGGCGGAGATAGCTGCAAATTCTGTCGAATAAATCTTCAGATGTAATGTCCTGCATGGCACGCTCCTGTCTGTCAATCGGCGTTGACGCGAATGTCGTTGTCATAGTCCAGTCGATATGTCCAGGTTTCAGTCAGGGTTTCCTTTCCTTTTAGCAGAAACGCGCGCAGCAAGAGAGGTGAATTTTCTACCGGTTTCGCCAGAATTGACATTCGCCAGCAATGCAGCGCCGGCACATATTCGACATACTGGTCGAGAATTTCACTGTCGCCCTGGGCGGTAATCGACGCATTCAGTCTGGTCTCCGGAGAGAGTTTGGCCAGAGGGCCCCCGGCAAAATCGACGATAATCCGGTACGCACCCGGGGAAGAACCTCCGCCAATCCGGCTGCCGTCGCCGACCAGGGTGTTGATGGCCGACCCCATCTTCTCTCCGGTGATAGAATAGTCACCAACCTTCAGCGCGTATTCCAGCGTAACCGGCTTGTCAGGAGTGACTTTCGCTGACGGGGTCCAGAACGCAACGATATTGTCATTGGTTTCATCGGGAGAGGGTAACTCTACAAGAACCACCTTGCCTGAGCCCCAGTCACCCTTGGGCACAACCCAGGCACTCGGTCGTTTCTGGTAATGTGCTTCGTTATCAAGATAATCGTGGAAATCGACGTTCCGCTGGAGCAGACCGAAACCCCGTACATTTTCCGTCTGAAAGTAATCCATCTGCAGCTTTTTGGGATTGACGATCGGACGCCAGAGCCATTCTCCGGTTGCACCGTTGTCGATGAGAAGCCCGTCCGAATCATGTACCTGCCGCCGCCATTCACCAACAGGTCGTCCGGTGTTCTCGCCAAAATAGAACATGCTGGTCAATGGTGCCATGCCCAGTAATTCCAGTTCCGTGCGTGGAAAAATAATCGCCTTGACATCCGCAGTCGTTGTTGATCCGGGGGTAATTGTAAAAGAATAGGCACCGGACATGCTTTTGCTGTCAAGCAGACCATAGACCGTCATTGTCTTGGCGTCCGGCGCCGGCCGAACCAGCCAGAATTCGACAAAAGACGGGAATTCCTCGCCGGTTGGAAGCCCGGTATTAAGAGCTGCACCGCGAAATGACAGACCAAAGGAGTTGTCTCGCCCGACCGCCCGGAAATAACTGGCGCCGGCAAATACCATGAACTGGTTCTGTTCATCTTTTTTCTGCAGTGGGTAGGTGAGTTTGAAACCTGCATAGCCGAGATCGTCGGGAATTCGCTTCTCCAGCTCGGGATCGGTAAAGGTAAAATAGCTGCGACGATAAGGCAGGGTATGGGTGCCTGATGCATCGATAATATTAATGGCAACGGCATTGCCGTAGAAAAGGCCGGGAGACATGAGCATAACCTGAAAACGGGACTGGGCTTCTTTCCACAGATTTTTTTCCGGGTCGAATCGAATATCCTGATACTCGCTGTAGGTCAGCTCCTTCATGAACTTCGGGATGGGCGTAGGCTCCTGGTATGGATTTGCCGCCAGTACTTTCGCCTTATCGATAACCGTCTGAAACTCAAAGGCGGCAGCCGGGACGGCAGCCGGGGCACCCAGGGAGATGGCGAGGGCAATACAGGAGATACAAAACAAATGGACAATTCTCATCGGTGACTTTTTCCTCATCATGGCGACGGTGATGGCTTAAGCGTGCACGCTTTGCGGTGTTCGGGGATACATCGGCTCTGTCCGTATCCGGATCTACACGAAATGGTACACGCCACGTTTGTTGATTCGATTAAATTTTGATTAGAAAAACCGGGAAGGGATCTTGTGAATGGCAGCGTTAAGGCAGGAATTCGACGTATCCCTCACCAATGAGTACCTTCCAGATTATTTTCTCATTTCTGGTCATGAGAAAATGGGTCGCAAGGTACGTTTCCACCTCTCTAGGGGTACTGAAAAAAGTAACCTCGAGAAGCTTTGCTAAAAATCCCGGTTTTTCCTGTTCACCGGGATTGAAAATTTGCCCCCAATATAAGGATGAAGTCTTGAAATAGCAAGATAGTCGTGCTACTGAATACACAATATATAATCGGTTTAACGGCCATAGAAACCAACGACCAGCATGTCCAAAAAAAGAGTCTTCCTTTTGCTCCTGATGACCTGTTTCACCCTCTTTTCCTGCCGGGAAAGAGAAGAGCCGGTTGACGTTTCCCTCGATAAGCGCCAGGAGATTACATTTCGGCCGAGATTGCCTGCAATTACTTATGCTTATTTACCGCAATACTCGCACACGGAATCGTTTCAACGGCATAATCGTCTGGTGGAATATCTCGCCGAACAGACCGGCCTGCCGATTCGCCAGGTGTTCCCGGACACCTTTGACAATTATCTCAGCATGTTCGGCCAGGGGAAAATCGATATTTCGTTTTCCAACCCGTTTATTTACGTTAAGCTGGCTAACCGTTATGGTGCCAGGGCCATGGCCAGAATCGTCGAGGCCGATGGACGGGCGGAGTTCCGCGGCCAGATCATTGCCAGAAAAGACAACAAGGCGATACAAACGCTTCAGGACTGCCGCGGAAAATCGTGGGTAGCTGTCGATCCGTCATCGGCGGGAGGCTATCTGTTTGCCCTTGGTCATTTTGTCGATCACGGCATTACCTTAAAGGATTTCAAGGAGGTCATTTTTGCCGGCGGCAGACAGGAAAATGTAATTTTAGGAGTATATGCCGGATTGCACGACATCGGCTCGATACGCGAAGGGTCACTCAGCGTCGTGCAGGACAAAATCGATATCAACCAGATAAAGGTGATTGACAGTTCCAGACGATACCCGGGATGGGTCTATGCGTACAGTCCACGACTTTCAGTGGAGGTGGCTGACAGGATACGTCAGGCCATGCTGCAACTCGACTATGAACATAATTCCCAGCACCGGCAGATTCTCGATGCAGCCAAATTCATCGGCTTTGTCCCCTCCGATGACCGGGATTTTGACCCAATCCGCGAACTGAGTAAAAAAGTGGGGTTGAATCTTGATTAATTATCTGTCGAGATTTCTGCATCGCCTGCGATTCAGAACCAAGATTACCCTGGGAATGACCTTGATGCTCGTCTTCTGCGGGCTGGGGGTCGGGTTGATCCTGTCTTCCATGTCATCGAATGCGCTGCTTGAGGAAGGTCGAAAAAGGGGCATGGCCATCACGTCAAGCCTGGCATATCGTCTGGTTGAGCCGATCCTGGCCATGGATTTTCTGCAGATGAAGAATCTTATCGATAATGTCGATCACCAGTATGACGACGTTATCTATATTTTTCTGACCGACGCCGGCGCCAACATCCTTTCGCACACGTTCACCGGCGGCTTTCCCACCGATCTTCTCCAGGTCAATGCAGATTTTAACAAAACGCAGCCGATTCTTTTATCCACTGAAAAGGGCCTGGTTTACGATTTTAATGTCAGGGTGAGCCTGGGCGACAAATATCTTGGCTCCGTCAGGCTGGGCCTGTCAAGAAAGGATATCGATGCCCAGATCCATCGGCAGAGATTGACCAGTCTTTTCAGTACGATGGGGGTGGTTGGCCTGGGGATTGTCCTGGCCCTCTGGTTTGCCCGCACGGTGACCTTTCGCCTGAATCGATTAAGAGAATCGGTGGAGGAGGTTGTCCGGGGTAATCTTGATGTGCATGCCGGATTCTCGCTGGAAAAATACTGCTGGGAGCTCATGGACTGCAACCGGCATGATTGCCCGGCCTACGGCGATGTCCAGCGACGCTGCTGGTATCTGGCGGGAACCCTGTGTCCGAATTGCGGCGATAAAGAGTATCCTTTCAAGATGGAGAACTGTCGGCAATGTTCTGTCTTCAAACATAATTTCGGTGATGAGATCCAGGACCTCGCCGAGGCGTTTGACGCCATGGCCGTCACAGTGAAGAAACATATCGAAGAGCTTACCGAGCAGGGAAAAACCATTGCCAGGCAGCAGGGACTGCTCAAGACCATTATGAACGTCACCCCGGACTTCATAACACTGCAGGACAAGGATTTGAACTATACCTTTGCCGGCAAGGCTTTTTGCGACTATTTCAAGCTGGATGAGGCGGAAATCGTCGGCAAGACCGATGCCGACATTTTTACCAGAAAGCAGGCCGAAATCAATGTCAAAGAGAGCCGGCAGATTCTTGAAACGGGTATTCCCCTGGCAAAAGAAATTACCTTCAAGCGGGCCAGGGACCAGAAATGGTTTCATGTCCTGAAGGTTCCTGTCTATGATCAGGACGGCAGTATAATCGGCCTGCTGCTCACCGCGAGAGATATTTCCATGCTCAAGAAATTCCAGGAACAGCTCATCCAGTCGCAGAAAATGGAAGATCTCGGGCGTCTGGCCGGTGGGGTGGCCCATGAAATCAACACGCCTCTGGGCATCATTCTCGGCTATACCCAGTTGCTGATGGACGATATTGAAGATGAAGAAATCCTTGAAGGTATGCAGATCATCGAAAAGCAGACCAAGGTGTGCCGGAAAATCGTCGCAGATCTCCTCGGTTTCTCCAGAAATTCACAGGCAGTCAGTGAAACTGTCGATGTCAACGAGTCAATTCTCCAGGTCGTCAGGCTGGTTGAGCATGCATTTTTTATGAATCGGATAAAAATAGTCTGTACTCTGGATGAACATATTCCACCTCTCTGCGGTGATCAGGAAAGGTTGAAGCAGGTCTGGCTCAATCTGCTCAACAATGCGGCGGATGTCATCGGCCAGGATGGCGCGATCCATGTGCAGTCCAGGTTTCTGGCTGAGGAACGAAAGCTGGAGGTCAGCATTGCCGATACCGGCAAAGGCATTGCTCCCGAACACCTGGGCAGAATTTTTGATCCGTTTTTTACCACCAAGCAGGTCGGCAAGGGGACCGGGCTGGGGCTGTCCGTCTCGTTTGGCATAATCAAGGACCACGGGGGAACAATTTCGGCGCTCAGTCCTATTCCAGCAAAATATTTAACTGCGGATTTTGTCAGAGGCGAAAAATGCGGTCCCGGCGCAGTCTTTGTCATCGTACTGCCTCTCGATGGGCCAGGGGATAAAAACGGGAAAGACGATAAGCATAACGAGACACTTCCGTAGGGCATGCACGGGTATCTTCGACAATTAAATTGAAAAGTCCGAACCGGTAGGGTAAGAACGGAATCCTTATACGCCAGTCCGTGAAGCTTGAATGGTATTTTTTTGAGGTATCGTCTATGCAATCAATGAATACATCAGTTCGCAAATATTTTGTTCTGCTGATAACCATGCTCTTGCTGCAGAGTTGTGCCGTCTATGTGGCCTACGGCCTCTATCGGACCGTGACCGATATTAATGCAACCCTGACTCTGGTCGACAAATCAATCACCAACATTCAGGGGGTGCTCAGCGAGGGAAAAAACCTGAAGCGAGCGGCTGCGGACGGCAAACTTATCAGTACCCTGGCGGGAAAAATTCCGTCTCTTATCCACAAAGACGTGGCTCTCGCAACGAAAGAAAAAATCGTGAAACTTTCCGGTGACCTGAAGTTTTCCTCGGACGATTTTACCAACAAGGCGACGGCCGAAGACCTGCCCGGGGCGAAAAAAGCCTATAACGATATGACCACCACCTATGGCTCGTTTACCGATCTGATGAACGACCTGTCTGACTCCGTCGGGGAGCCTCTTCGCTAGCTGCATTCGCCGTTCTGGTACATCTGATAATCAAGGGATGATTCTCCCGATTGCATCCTCTTTGCATGAGCCGGCCATGTTTGGAGGTTGGATATTTTGCGCAGTGCGTTTATAGTTCATCCCAGGAATATTACCGCCGATGAAAATCAGCAGATAATTTCTACAGTACCCTGGAGGACGCGATGGCCGAAGAACATGCAAGCGGTGTCAACAACCAGGCAACCGATCGCAGTACCATAGAAAAACTCAAGCGCGGCTTTGCCTACAAACTTTTCTATCAGCAGGGTGTCTGGACCCAGAACGCATCGCTGAACGATTATTATCTTGCGGTCAGCACTACGGTGCGGGACCGTATGCAGCAGCTGTTTATCAATTCGATTCGGGCGCTCCAGGAAAAGGACAGCAAGATTGTCAGTTATCTGTCCGCCGAGTTTTTGGTGGGGCCCCATCTGCTCAACAATCTGATCAACCTCGGCATGTATGACCAGATAGCCCAGGCGGCGGAGGAATCCGGTCTTGATCTGCAGCAGATTATCGATCATGAAGAGGAACCCGGCCTGGGCAACGGCGGCCTGGGCAGGCTCGCGGCCTGCTACCTGGATTCCTTGTCCAGTCTGGAGATTCCCGCCATCGGGTACGGCATCCGTTATGAATTTGGCATGTTCGACCAGGACCTGGACAACGGCTGGCAGAAGGAGCTGAGCGATCGCTGGCTGCAGCCTGGCAACCCCTGGGAGTTTAAAAAAACGGATATGGCGGTGGAAGTAGGCTCCGGCGGACATACCGAACGTTACCTGGATGACCACGGCAATTCACGGGTACGCTGGGTCCAGGGTCGACTGGTCAAGGGCATTCCCTACGACACGCCTATTCCCGGTTACCGGGTCAACACCGTCAATCTGCTCAGGTTGTGGAGCGCAGAGGCGCCAAAGAGCTTTGACTTTGCTGAATTTAATACCGGCGATTATTTTGGGGCGGTGCATGAGAAGGTGCTCGCCGAGAATATCACCAAGGTCCTCTATCCCAATGACGAGCAGTTCAAGGGCAAAGTGCTCCGCCTGCGGCAGCAGTATTTCTTTGTCAGCTGCTCAATGCAGGACATGATCCGCATCCACCTGTTCCAGTATGAAAGCCTGGACAACTTTTCCGATAACTTTGCCGTCCAATTAAACGATACCCACCCGGCTATTGCCGTGCCCGAGTTTATGCGGCTTCTGGTCGATGTCCACCATTATGAATGGGACCGGGCCTGGGATATCGTCACCAGCACCTTTGCCTATACCAACCACACCCTGCTGCCGGAGGCGCTGGAGAAATGGCCGGTGGCTATGCTGGGCCGGCTGCTGCCCCGGCACCTGGAAATTATTTATGAAATCAACAGTCGGTTTCTCGATCTGGTCCGTCTCGAGTACCCCGGAGATGAAGATGTCGTGCGGCGGATGTCGATTATCGATGAAACCGGGGAGCGCTCTATCCGCATGGCCAACCTCGCCTGTGTCGGCAGCCATGCAATCAATGGTGTTGCCGAACTGCACACCAAGCTGCTCAAAGAGCACACCCTGGCTGATTTTCATCGATTGTGGCCGGCTAAGCTGATTAATATCACCAACGGGGTCACACCGCGCCGCTGGATGGTGGTCAGCAATCCGCGCCTGACCAAATTGATCAGCTCGGCCATCGGGGAGGAATGGATTACCGATCTGAACAAACTGCGGGCGCTGGAGCCCCTGGCTGATGATCCGGCGTTTTGTGAGCGATGGCAGGAGGTCAAGTTTGAAAATAAACAGGACATCTGCACCATGTTTACCTGTGACCAGGCGGTACGTTTCAATCCACATGCCATGTTTGACGTCCAGGTCAAACGAATCCATGAGTATAAACGCCAGCACCTTAACCTGCTGCACATCGTCACCTTGTACCACCGGCTGAAGAACAGCCCCGGTCTTGTTCTTCCTCCCCGGTTTTTTATTTTTGGCGGCAAGGCGGCCCCTGGCTATGCCATGGCCAAACTGATTATAAAATTGATAAACTCGGTGGCCGAGGTGATTAATGGCGATCCCGATGTCAACGATCGCCTTCAGGTCCTGTTTATTCCCAATTTCAATGTGCAGATCGGTCATCTCGTCTATCCCATGGCCGACCTCAGTGAACAGATTTCGCTTGCCGGCAAGGAGGCATCGGGCACCGGCAACATGAAATTTTCCATGAACGGCGCCTTGACCATCGGTACCCTGGACGGAGCCAACGTGGAAATCCGGGAAGAGGTCGGGCCGGAAAATTTCTTTCTGTTTGGTATGAACGTGCAGGAAGTAGAGGCGCGGAAAGCGGCAGGCTACAACCCCCAGGTAATCTATAATCAGAACGAGGAGCTGAAAGCCGCCATCAACCTGATCGCCACGGGGCATTTCTCCCATGGCGACCGTGAGCTGTTCCGGCCTCTTATCGACTCACTGCTCTATGAAGACCCGTATATGGTGCTGGCCGATTACCAGGCATATATCGATTGCCAGCAGCAGGTGGGTGAGGTCTACCAGGAGTTGGGGAGGTGGAGCAGGATGGCGATCCTCAATGCCAGCCGTATGGGCAAATTTTCCTCGGATCGTTCCATAACCGAATACTGCGAGAAAATATGGCATGTCAAACCGTTTCCGGTGACACTGAAACTCCAGCGGCTGCCGGATAATGGGATTAAATTCCCTAAACGCAATAGAATTGTGCGTACGTGAGGGTGCTCGATTATATGATGCATTGCCCGGCGAAAATCTTTCCCCGAAAAAAAATGATACCGGTGTACGGGGGCAATGCATTGACCGGAGCTCTTGGTCTGGTTTTTTTATTTTTCAGCTTCTGTTCCCCGGTCTGGGCGACGGAACTGGCGATGCTTCGGCCCTACGCACGACAGATCTCTTTTACCGGTTTTACCCGGCCGATTCAGGAGCTGACTATAGCTGCGGAAGTGAGCGGTACGTATACCGCTGTGTCGGTTGATGTGGGTGATGTCGTCGGCACCGGCGGCGTGGTGGCCGAGATTGATGCCACTTTTGTCAGACTGGCTCTGCAGAAAAACAAAATCGCCCGGCAGCAGGCAGAGCTCGAGCTGGTACTGGCGAAAAAAAACCTCGCCCGCTTCCAAAACCTGATCGATAAAAAATCCACCGCCCAGGCAACCTACGACGAGACGGTTTTGCGTGCCGAAATCCTTGATCTTACCCTTGAAAATTTAAAAAACGAACAGGAAAATTTAACGGAGCAGCTGCAGCGGCACACCCTCCGTGCTCCGGTCGGCTGGTCGGTTATAAAGCGGCATGCCGAACCCGGGGAGTATGTCCGCCAGGGGGAGCCAATTCTCAAACTGGGAAATTTTCAGAGCGTATGTATTCCGTTTCTCTTTACCTACGAGGAACTGGCCCTGGTGCGTGGCATGGCCAGGCTGCATGTTTTTCTGCCCGATCTGCGCAGAAAGGTCGAGGCTGAGATATACCGGGTTTCTCCCGATTTTGATGAGAAGAGCAGGAAAATCGGGGTAGATCTGCGCATTCGCCCAAAGGAGATGGCTGCCAACCCCGGCCTGCGGGGCGGCGTTCGAGCCCAACTTACCTTAGAGGGAAAGAGAGAAAAGAATTCTTTTCTCATTGAGGCAACTGCCCTGGTCAGCCGTTATGATGCGCACTGGCTTGTTGCCCCGGATGGCGCGCAGCGAAAGGTACTTTTTCTCGGTATGAGCCAGGACGGGAAAGACGCGATTGTCAACTGCAGTGAATGCAGGCCGGGCGATCAGTTTATACTGCGTCCCGGCCCGTCCCTCAAGAACTGACGCACAAGGCGAAAACTCCCCGCACCATAAATCAGCCATGGCGAGGTCAAATATGCTGGAGCCAATATTCTAATATAATGCAACATTTTGTCCTTTTCACGCTCAAGCAAAGGGTCGTTCTGAACCTCCTTTTTGTTCTGCTGATGGTCGTTGGCGCTTTCACCCTTCTGCGGATGCCGGTTGAGCGATATCCCAACATCCAGTTCGGCAAAATGTATATCAATACCTTTCTGCCGGGGGCCTCCGCCAGCGATGTCGAGACCCTGGTCACCACCGAGATCGAAAAGGGTCTGGAAGATCTGGAAGAGGTTGAATATATCCGCTCCGTAAGCTATGGCGAACGTTCTAATATTGTCATAAAATTTGTCGACGACAGTGATTATGAAAAACGTTTTGACGATGTCCGCCTGAAAGTACTTTCTATTGTCGGGGACCTGCCGGATCGGGCCGAACCGCCGGTATTTAATTTTCTCGACGTCAATGACTGGTTCCCCACCATAAGTGTCAATGTCGCCGGCAGGCAAGGCAACAGCACCCTGACGGATATTGCCGAGACGGTAAAAATCCCTCTCGCCCAGATAGAAGGCGTCAAGGAAGTAACGGTTTCCGGCGATTATACCCGGGAGTTTCACCTGATTCTGTCCCGGGACAAACTGCGCGCAAGCGGCATGACTTTTCAAGATGTCGCAGCTGTCCTGCGCAAAAGCAACGTGAGCTTTCCCGCCGGCTATGTGGCGACCCCGGAAAACGAGTTTATTGTCAGGGTCGATGAACAGTTCAGCAGCAGGGAGGAGTTGCTGGCGGCTGTCCTTCGCCGGGACAGCGATGGCTCCTTTGTGCGTGTGCAGGATGTGGTCGAAGCCGCTTATTATTCCTATCAGGATCCCTTTCTCATGACCTCCCTCAATGGTGAGGATTGTGTCACGCTGCATATCTTGAAGGATAGGGAAGGCAATGCCCTGTTCATTGCCGATGCCGTGAGAGAGATCCTGAAAAAGGCGCAGCCTGCCTACACCGAACTTGGGGTGTCTCTTGCGGCAACGCAGGACTCCAGCACGAAAATTGAAGATTCGATCAGGGTCCTTGGCATTAATCTACTGCTCGGTATTTTTCTGGTCTGCACTATTATCTGGCTGTTCATGGGCTTTAGAAATGCCGCGCTCATAACCATCGGTATTCCTTTTTCTTTTCTGGTTACCCTGGTGCTGATGTATATGACCGGCAATTCCATAAACGAAGTGTCGTTGTTTGCCTTTGTGCTGGTGTCGGGAATTATTGTTGATGACGCCATTGTCGTGGTGGAAAACATGTATCGCCATTATCAGAGCGGCAAGTCGCTGCTTGACGCGATAACGGAAGGCACAGCCGAGGTTTTTCTGCCGGTTTTTGCCGCAACCTTGACGACGATTGTCGCTTTTCTGCCCATGCTGATCATGACCGGGATGGTCGGTGATTTTTTTGCCATAATACCCAAAACGATTGCCTTTGCTTTGATCGCGTCCCTGTTTGAGTGTCTGGTCATTCTTCCCTGTCACTATCTTGATTTCGGCCCCCGGCAAAGGGCTGTCGCTCCTGCAGCTTTTTCCTATGCTGCGAATATTTTCGCCCTGCCGAAAGAGGGACTGCTGATGGGTGTTACCCGGTGGGTATTTACCAAGCTCATTGTACTGGTGCTTCGCTTTCGTGTTACCTGTCTCCTGCTGGTAGCCGCGGTTTTTATGGGGGCAGTGACTATCTTCCTCGGTTCGGTTCAGGGCAAAACGAGCCTGGTCCGGATTAAATTTTTCCCGGAGAAATATTCTCTTTATTACGTCGAGATTACCGGATCTCAGGGCACATCGCTTGCGCAGACCAATGTGCTGGTAAAAAAGGTTGCCGCTCGTCTTGCAGCTGAAGGCCGGGGGCAGGTTGAATCCGCCCTTGGCTACTCCGGCTATTACATCAATGAAGACTTCAGCCCGCAATACGGCCGCAATCTTGGTTATGTGGCAGTAACCCTGCCGCCTCCTGCGGCAAGGCGGTTTGCCGACTATCCGAAAAATGATGTCGTCGCCCATCTCGAAGATGTGCGGCAAAAAGTGCAGGCACTCCTGCCCGAGGGATTCTCCCTGACTGTTCGTCCGGAAAAAGAAGGCCCCCCATCCGGTGAGGACTTGAATATCAGAATTCTGGGTCAGGATGCAAACAATGTCGCCGCCCTCGCGGCAGATATCGGCCGCTTCCTGCGCGATGACAAGAATATTGCCCCCTGGCTGGTTGGCCTGAAAGACGATCAGGGCGGCGATGCCAGGGTCCTTCGCATAAAAATTGATCAAGAGAGGGCGGCGGAATACGGGTTCACCGTGGAAGAGGTTGCCGCCCTTGCGGCATCGGCGATGGATGGCCAGATAATCGGCGAGATGAAGCGCGCCGAAGAGTCCATCGATATTCGATTAAAAGTTGATAAAGGCCAGGGCCCGGACATATTCTCAGCCATGGACCTGGAGGTCGTTAATTCGCCGGCCGGAGCTATACGGCTTCGTGATCTCTGCCGACCAGTTTTCAGCCTGGAGCCGAGCTATCTCAATCGTTTCCAGAGGCAGCGCGCCATAACCCTAACCGCCAATTTAAAGGCCGGGGCCCCGATTACCGGCCCCGTGGTGGTCAACCGGGTGGATGCGTATTATACCTCTGTCCGGGCGAAATATTCCGGGGCGTCGCTAATCTTTGCCGGGGAGCATGAATCGACCCAGAAATCCTTTCTCTCACTCGCCTATGCCTTTATCATTGCCCTTATTGCCGTGTATCTGATCCTGGCCGCCCAGTTCCAATCATCTACCCAACCGCTGATAGTCATCGCCGCCGTCATCTTTGCCCTGACCGGGGTTATCCTGGGTACCGTCTTTTCCAGAACCATCTTTACGATAAACAGCTTCGTCGCCGTAATTGGGGTCACCGGTGTGGTGGTCAATGATTCCCTGGTACTCGTTGAATTTATCAACAAATGTTATGCGAAAGGGATGAAGAGGCGTGATGCCCTGCTGCAGGCAACACACATCCGCCTGCGGCCGATATTGCTCACCACCCTGACCACAACACTTGGCCTTCTGCCCATGGCGCTTGGCATCCCTGAGTTTTCGGTGATCTGGGGGAGCATGGCGATGACCTTTGTTACCGGGCTGTGTACCGCCACCTTTCTGACCATCATCATTATCCCTCTGCTCTGGGATATGGTCACTGCGCGCTCGGATCGTCAGGATGGAAATTGACATGGGCCGAATGATTGCAGCATGCGGTTTCTAGTCAATATGTACAGTAAAAACATTGCGGCAATAGGTTTCGCGAACTCTGAAAGAGCCGGCAACGGCGATTGCGGCAAAGAAGAGCATCAATAGAAAACCATGGAAATATTCGGTCTGAGAGTAGATGCGGATACCATGTACCATGGTACCATCCCATGATAAATCGGCGATATAGCCAAAAAGAGGCTGCATCAGCGCTGTGCCGATAAAACAGCCGGAATTCACCACACTTACCGCCATCCCCGAGAGCTTGGGATGAATGATCTCTTTTGCCGCGGCAAAGGTGAGGACAAAGCCCGAGCCGGCGAAACCCATTCCCCCAAAAAGCAGAAAGCCTAAGATACCGGGGGTCCAGGACGCGTACACCAGCAATATCCAGGAGAGGGTATAGCCAAGAACACAGGCGATAAGGATGGGTTTGCGCCTGCCGATCCGATCGGAGAACCAGCCAAAAAACAGAGCGCCGAAAGCAAAAGAGAGCAGCATGGCCGTCATATGATTCGCCGCATACGCCCTGTCCAGTCCATGTACGTCCCGCAGGTACGGAATCCCCCAAAGCCCCATAAAAGAATAGAGTCCTCCGATCATGCCGAACTGCACCCAGAACCCTGGCCAGAGACGGAGAACCGAGACAACCGAGGCAAGGTTTTTCAGCCAGCTGGAGTGAAGAGCCGCATGCTGTGTCTGGACCTGCCAATCCGGGCCGGCATAGCCGAGGTCCTCAGGCCGGTTTCTGACAATCAGAAAACCAAGCAGTGCCAGAAGAAGCGAGAGACAGCCAATTGCGATAAAGACTGTCCGCCAGGCAAATATGGTCAGAAGGGCGGACAGCGGGGCTGCGGCCAGCACGGAACCGAGGTTGCCGATGAGCAGGGTGAGGCCGCTCATAAAACCAAAGACCCTTTCGGAAAACCAGACCGAGTTGCTTTTCATGATGGCGATAAAGACCACGGAAACGCCAAGGCCGACCAGGAAGCGACCCGCACATGCCATCGCGAAACTGCCGGCCATGCCAAAGACTATAGAACCTGCGCCGGCAACCAGATTGCCGCAGACTATTGAGGTTCTGGTACCAAGGGTGTCGGCAATTACCCCTGAAGGAATCTGCATGCAGGCATAGACAAAAAAATAGATGGCTGACAGGGTGCCGAGCTGGGTACCGGTTATCTGCAAGGCTCCCATCAGATATTCGGACACGACACCAGGCGCCATACGGTGAAAATAGACGAGGATGTAGGTGAAAATGAGGACGGTAAAAATCGACCACTTGGCAAAAGCAAAACTCAGTATTCCAGATTCTTTGTTGGACAGAGAAATATCCTGCATGGTTCTTGTTCCTTTGATGATGTCGGCTGATTTTTCACGGTAGAAAATGTTGTCAGCAAGGGAGAGTGAGGCGCCATTATATCAAAGGATATCTGGATGTCATTGATTAATACGAACTTGATCGGGGCAATCAATCCCGGGTGTTGACGAAAGAAGGGAGGCAGAGAAAAAAGAGTCGGGGAATGAAGACAGTCCTGAAGTGTTCCCGGGTGGATGCAATAACACTATCCCCGGAACACCTCAGGAGGAGCCAATGTCAAGCTCGAGTCGGGGCAGAAGAGGCAGAGTAAAAGTTGCTTTTTTTAATGGGAGCTACGAGGACTCTCTTAGAGCATGAATGGAGTTTTGTCCTCAAATTCGATGAACTGCTTATCGATAGAGCCAAAAATCTCGAGGATTTTATCCTTGGTTGCCATGGTGTTCTCCACTGTTTCCTGGGCGTCGAGAGTTTGCAGCTGTGCTGTTGCCGAATCAATTGCCGACTTGAGATCCTTCACTTTGGCGCTGGATCTGGACTCGCTGTCCGAAGAAGCTTTTCCGGCCTGTTCTTCGATTTTTTTCAGGTTGACTTTCCATTCTGCGATCTTTCCGTCGATGATGTCTTTGTAGGTCGTTGACTGCATAGAATTTCTCCTTTAACGTTCAAGAGTGAGACTACCTTGTTTCGGACGAGTACGATATCTCTAGCATTTACTATAAGCTTAAAAATAAAAAAAGTAATAGATTAGAATTTATTTGCCCACATTGTCTATGTGTCTAAAATACTATGTTTTTACTTTGTTCGGTTCGATAAAACCGCACCGCCTCAGTCGGCAAGCCTAAGGATACGCCTGGCGTTGGCACAGGTATAGCCGGCTGTGACTTCGCCCGGCTCTTTGCGCAGACTCGCAAGTGTTTCCAGTACCTCAGGCAGAAACCGTGGATGGTTGTTTTCCCCCCGATGGCCTGCCAGAGGGATGTCGGGTGCGTCGGTTTCCAGAACAAGCGATTCCTGCGGCAGCTGTGTGGCAATTTTTCTGATTTTTAGAGCCCGGTCATAGGTAATTGTGCCGCAGATACCGATACCAAAACCAAGTTTACTGTAGGCACAGGCCTGTTGATAACTGCCGCTGAAGGCATGAACTATCCCGCCCTGGGCGAAATGTTTTCTGCGGATGGTCGCCAGGACCTGGTCGTGCGCCTTGCGAACGTGCAGGAGGATCGGCAGCCGGGCGGTTTCGGCGATTTGCAGCTGCTGTTCAAACAACTCCTGCTGCGCCGTGCGGTCAACATTTTCTGGATAGTAATCAAGACCGATTTCTCCAATCGCCACCGCCCTTTTCGATCCGTTGCCATTGACAAGCTCTTCCAGCTCCTGCAAATGATGCGGGTGGTGATATGCAAGATAGAGTGGATGCAGGCCGGGGGCGCCGAAGACTCCCTGGCTGCAGTTGCAGAGCTGCATAAGCCGTTTCCAGCCCGCCTGCACCACTCCGGGCAGAATTATTGTTTTAACTCCCGCCGCATGTGCGCGGGCCAGCTCTGCCTCGAACTGTTGAAAATGTTCCTGTAGATCGAGGTGGCAGTGGGTGTCTATTAATTCCATTTGTCTTAAGGCGTTTGATAATTCCGCTACGATATCGGATTATTGAGGTACCTGGGCGATAAAGTCAGCCATAAGCTGCAAGACAACGGTCTGGGCCTCAATATGCGGTATGTGGGCACAGTTGGCAACAAGCTCCACATGTGCATAGCCGGAAGTTTTTGCGGCTATGTGGGCGGCCTGTTCTGCCGAGGCATACTGATCGTCACGTCCCTGAATGACCAGCAAGGGTGCCTCGATACTCGGCAGAAGATATTCAATGTTCCAGGATTGAAACCAGTCCGAAAGCCATGTTGCCGACCATGCGTGGTAGAGAGAATCGGTTTTATCGCCATGATATTTTGCCAAACCTTTAAGTTTTCCTTTGGCCCACGCCTCATTGGCAACTTTTATTCCGGCAAGGGTTTCTTCTTCGACAAAAATATGGGCCGCCTCCGTTATAAGACCCTTCAGCAATGATGGTCGTTCAGCAGCGAAGATTAAACCGATACTGCCGCCATCTGAGTGACCGATCAGGATGTACGGGGTATCTGGAAGGATTTTTTCCAGGAGCTCCGGCAGCTCGCAAAGGGCGTATCGGTGGAGATAATGAATTGTTCGTGGGTGATTGAGAGCTGAGGACCTGCCATAGCCCAGCCGGTCGTAAACCAGTCCCGGGCAGCCGGTCGCGGCACATAATTTGGCCGGGAA
>AMWB02005444.1_pt2 | contig 36243 bp, 59 predicted proteins | sample 200311 | NCBI WGS metagenome assembly AMWB02 (sample SAMN02737377, study PRJNA173069) | bioreactor metagenome | biome: anode biofilm in microbial fuel cells | place: USA: California | collected 2010-12-16
GACGATGGCGTTTCCGAGGCATCTAAGGCGGTGTGATGCTCCGGGTATCCCATGAGCCACTCCACAAATTCCGGGTGCGGTCTTCCACCACAAACCGTCGGTAGGTCGAGTCCATTTTTCCGTCGCGCACGCTCTCTTGCGGCCCCTCCCGCGCTTCTGATCCCCTTGTCTCCGTCGCTCGCTCTGGGAGTGGGCAACAACCCACAGGCGATCCCGTCTGTGAGGGGAGCCAATGGCGGACGCTGATATACAGTCCCATTCCACAAAATACCCGAGCGCGGAAAGATGGAGGAGAATCTCTCCGAACCCTCGTCGAAGGAGAGCTGGAACGTTTTCCATGACGATGTACTTTGGATGGCCACCTTTAAGCAGTCTCGCCAACTCCCACCAAAGACCAGACCGCTCGCCCTCAATTCCTTTGGCGTTCTGCTGAAGCAGGGAAATGTCCTGGCACGGAAAGCCGGCGGTCCACACCTCGGCGTCCGGAACGGATCGGATCTTGGTGATGTCTCCGAGGTTGGGGACATTGGGCCAATGCTTCCGGAGGACGGCGGAGGCGTAGGGGTCGATTTCGGAGAAACTGACGGTTTTGAATCCGACTCGTTCAAGGCCGAGACTGAATCCGCCAATACCGGAGAAGAAGTCGGCCACGCGCACACTAACGGTCCTCCCTGCATTCTCGGTCGTGCTCCGCTTTCTCAATCGCCCTCTCCATATTCGCCTCCGACCGCGTGAGTCCTCGCCCCTTCATCGCCAGGTTGATCGTCGCGTGAGAGCACCCAAGTCGCTCCGCGATGGCGTCATACGTCACGCCCATCTTGCGAAGGCGAATGATCTTCTGTCGGTCCACCTTCATTCCGAAGCTCATAACCACCCCATGAGATTGACGATCAAGAGCCACACCGCAAGCGACACGAACAAACACCCCAACCACACTGCTGCATTCTGATAGAAATCATTCACTCTGCACCTCCACCCAATGGACAATCTCCCCGTCGCAAATCCAGTCTTCACGCCTCTCGTCTTCATGTGCGCCCCACAATCGAGGATCTACATCCCACTGCGCTAAACACGCCTCGCATCTCCACATCTCTCGGGGCTTTGGGCGCTTTGGAATGCCATCAATGCTCGGTTCGCTCGGCATCAGAAGTTCTCCACAAAGCGCGCATAACACCACTTGCATCGCTCGCCTTCAATTCCGTCCGCGACAAACGTGTCCTTTTCCAAAATCTCCATCCCGCAGTCGCAGCACACTCCCTTGAGCTTGACTCCCCAGTTTATCCCTCGCCCCTGATGGCCGGCGCGTAGCTTCCGCGGCCACCTAGACCGAACGCTAGAGAGATGCATTGTCCACCTCACGAAGCTTCGCAATCACGTCTTCAACCGACCGCGCAACAAAGGCTGTCCCGCCCTGAGCTCGAACCGTGTTGATGAATTCACCCTGTTCGATGGAAAGCCTCCCCTTAGCCCCTGGAACCTTGACCTCCACCGCCAGCCACTTCCCGCTCCCTGGTGGATAAATTCCAAAAATATCCGAGGTGCCCTTCTGCTCCGGCTTGACCCCCCATCGCATGGCTCTGGGAAACTGCTTGTCTCGAACCACCCACACCCCGCGCTTCATTAGGTATTCGAAAATCTCGTCCCGTATTTCGTTTTCTTTCATCTCTCCCCCGCCTTCATGAAGTGCAGGAACAGCCGATGCGCGTCTTTCCACAAGTTTAGCCGGGTTGAGTTCGTTGAGAACCGCGACTCGAACCCCTGCAACCCGTACTGGTGGACGTAGGTGTGGCATTTTCTGCAAAGCGGCACCGCCGCATAGTCGTTCTCTTTGCCGGCCAGGTGGTGGGGTTCGGCAGGATCGGCACAATGGGAACACGGCAGAGACCGCACATAATCCAGGTAGGTCTCGTCGTGGTACGTCGCGGGCTTCGGGTGCGGGTTCACTTCTTGCCCCGTTTCTTTTCCCGCCTTCGATCCTCCTCCTCGATCTCCGCGATCTTGATCTGAATGGCGAGGCACTTCGTGCAGCGATCCGCAAGATCCAGCTTGATCGGATGCGCCTTCATGACACCCTCCACACGATGCTGCGCCGTCCGGCAGGGGTGAGTCTGCGCAACCCCGAGTCCACAATCAGACCCCAAAGCTCCAGCTCTCTCCTGCGAGGACGGACCGTGGAGCCGATCAGATCCAAGTCTCGCTCGAGCTCCAGGTCCGTCTTTCCCCTCATTCCCGCGTTAGTGATCGCCTCCAAGACCAGCCCTTGCAGCCGGTTCATGCTCGGCTCGATCCTCCGCGCGGCCTCCCTCGAGGTGTCCCGCCATTGCGCGGGCGCACTCCTCATTTCCCAAAACGCTGTCTGGTTCATAGTCCCCCCTTCATCGCAACAATCGTGATTCCCTCCACGGCGCCGATCAACGCAAGGGCCGCGATTACCAGAACCCACCTCACGAGTTCCCCCCTCGACACTCTTGGCAAGGGCTGCCGCCCATTGTCAGGACTTTTCCGCATCGACAGGGATGAAGTTCGTCAGATACTCCAGGAAGGAAATGCGACAAATCTAAGCTCCGCACCGTCCCGGCCTGGTTTTTCATCTCCTGATCGCGTTTGTACTCTTCGGCCTCGGCTCGGCCATCCCGCGAAAACCTCACTGCTCGTCTCCAAAGGGTGCTCGCTTTCCGTCGATCAGTTCTCTCGCCTGTCTTGCAACAACGTGATCGTAGAACCGAGACCACTTCGCTGGATTCTTCGACTGCTTGAAGCCGTGCTCTTTCGCCCACGCTTCGGTGAAAACCCCGTTGACGACGACCCAGAGGTAAATCGAGCCGGACCCCTTCGGGTATTCGCTTTCCCAGCAAGGCTCGTCTTTTGCGAACGTCACGCCGCCTTCCGGCTGTTGGCGCTCCTCAACCTCTTTGGACACGCCGTCCATTTCCTCGGCGGGAGTTGCTTCAAATCCCGAAAGAACCATGATCCACGAAAACGCCAGCCGGCACGCCTTGCCCGTCGCGCGAGTCGCGGCCATGCTCCTGCGGGCATACGGGGCACGCTTGTTCCAAAGCTGTTCGTCCGGCCCGCCACACTCGGCGGATGCCTCCGTCAGGATCGCTCCGTCTTCGATGCGGACAAGTTGAACGCGCGCGATGTACCGCCCGTCCTCCTGCTCCTCGTTGCTCACCTCTTTCGGGATCACCCCGTTGAACCGGGCCAAAGGCACCCAGCCTTCCACCCGCACGAACTTCCGCCCGGAAATCGTGTTGTAGAGTTTCTGTTTTTCGATCACCTCCGCGAGCACCTTGGCTTGCTCCGTGGCGTGTTGGATCATCTGCGCTGGGCTCGCAGCCGTGATCGCGGTCGGCTCGACAATGGCTAGGGCTTGATTCATGACTTATCCTCCGTTCTGGTTTGACTTCTCGAACGGACGCGCCACACTGGTCGAATCCGTTCTGCTGTTTCTGGCCGTGGGGAGTTCGCGCTCTCCACGGCTTTTTCGTTCAAAAATCCTCAAATCGAGGGTCGCCCGGTTGTGTTCAGACTGGATCTTCGCGACCTCTTTCGGACCGAGAATCTCAACCAGCATCGCCGTCATGCGCTGCATGAACGGGACGGTCGAGGCCGTGGCCCCCAAAGCCAAAACGCCCCTGTAGAGTTTCTGCGGCCCCATCGACACGCACTTGTCGGCCAACTCCTGGTCGCTCATCGACGGCTTGGGCCGCCATGCTGCCAGGTCGGGGGCCTGCTGCTTTGGGGCAGTCCTGCTGTAGAACTCTCCAAACACCCTAGGGGTGGGAAACCGCTCAGCCTCATTCGCGGCCATCTTCGCGGCGTCGGAAACCCGCGCGAAGTCCTTCTGGCCGAAGAACTCGTAAAGCGCTGATACACGTCGCTCTTGCTGTGTGCATGGCAAGGCGTCGCACATGACGGCAAGGCAGTTGTTGAACGTTTCTAGGTTCATTGCACGGCCTCCCCTCGGCTTGCTCTAAGCGCACGCACCTTGTCGGCCATCGACAGTGGTGCGGTGACCTCGTCGTTAAATCGCCTGTCTTTGAGCCATCGAAACGGATCTGGAAATTCGGCCACGAACACCCCCTCGGCCTTGCACCGCTGGTAGTGATCCTTTTGCGTCTCAAGAGCCTGGATTGCTCTGGCCCGATCTTCGTCCGATAAACGAACCCACTCGTCCCACGTTTTTCGCTGTCCAACCTTCCGACCGTTCCTTGCCGGATATTTCTGCCAAAACAAAAACGGCTGCGGGATCGAAGATCCTGCAGCTTTTATTTGGATTGGATTGGATTGGATTGGATTGGATTCAGACAGACAATTGTCCGCGACTTGCTGACAATTGACAGCAGATGACAGCGGATCGGTAGGATCTGGGTACTTGGAGTGCTTGTTTCTGATCCTTTGGTGGGCTTCCCATTTCGGAAAGTAACCGAAGCGAACCCCATTGTTTTCGTAGAGTTTGACCGTTCCGGCCTTGGCCAATTCAAGAAGCCATCCGTCAATCTGGCCGTTTTTGATTCGGTCGATCTTGAGCGGGAAAGCCTTGGCTCGTAGCATCTCCGTGGCAGCGTCGAACCGTCCGAAGTCGTCGGCCACCACCAACAGCCGATAAAACAAGTTTTCAGCTTGCGGCGAAAGGCCGTCAATTGCCCGCGAGTTGCAGACAGATTCCTTCAGGATTCGATTCGGCATCCCGACCCCAAAAAAGAACCGACCCAGGACAGGGGGGTGATCCGCGAAGATGTCCCCTGTCGCTGAGTCGGACTGTCGCCGGCCCGAAGACCAACGAACGTGATGTTTTCGATATCGCGGATCACACGGACACTCTAAATCGGCTGTTTTCGGCGTCAACCTTTTTCTTGGATTTCTTCTATCGCCCGAAAACTCTTAAACATTTTGCGAACACGGACCCCCGGAAGCACCTCAACGGGCTCCTTGAAGTACGCCACCCCCCCATTTTGGGTGATACGGACCCGAACAGGATTGGCCCCCCTGGACTCCCAATACGCCACCAGGAACGTCCGAATGGCCCTTTTGGTAGTCCCGTCCACCTCAGACATTTTCGCGGCTCTCCGTGGCGATAAACGATCCGAAGTGCTTTGCTTCGCAAGGTTGGCAAATTCCGTGCGAAATGACCGGAGATCCGTCCCGTCCGTCCCGTAGGATCGTCGCGCACCAGGCGCACTGGATCGTCGGCTCGCCAGCCTCAAGAATCGCGTTTACACGTCCAAACCAATCCCGAAGCTCCAAGGCTTTCTCAAAGTCGAAAATCGTGCCGTTGTGCATTTAGGCTCCTTTAAGGCCATTATGCACTATTTAGAGCCGTTTGTCGAGTTACGGATACCACACGGGGGTGGAGTTGTTGGTGGAATTGCCGATGGTCACCCGGAGTTCCCAGAGAGAACCCACAAACCTGTTTGCGCCGCTCCGATCCGCTCCAACATACATTCCCGATGCCGATACGGGATTGGCCGCATACGCCGTCGTTGTGTCCGATGATGCTGTTTCAAAAACATCGTCTATCTCTAGGGTCGCCCCGACATCCCGATCCAAGGCGATCCTAGCCTTGTGTATGCCCCCGTCCAACCAGTTCTGCGAAAAGTTCCACGTCGCGGCCCGCGTGGGCGGGGTAAGGGCGTCAAACAAACTCAGCGATAGTCGGCCATACGTTCCCCCGGAGCTAAAGCTAACCGAGTAAAAGTCGGTTACCGGAGCGTTTCTACCCGCCATAAAGACGTATTGTGTTCCTGTGTAGGTCGTCGAAAACCAGAACTCAAGGACAGCATCGTCGGTTCCAAGGTCTAGACTTGCCGTTGCCGAGGCTTTGTAGAAGTAACTTGATCCGTCGAAGGTAATGCCCGGAGCCAGGTGCCGAAACTTTCCCGTAGCGTTGGCCCCATAACTGGGTGCGCCCGAAGGGGCCAGCACAACTCCGCTCACCTCGTCGGTCAGGGAGCCGGAAGCCTCATCGAAAAGAAGCTGGAAAGCAACGTCAGGCTCTACCGGACCCGCACCTCCGGGGTAGCCTTCCTCGAAACACGCCCCCTGAAAGAACCAGAATGGAAACAGAGCCATCCACCACCTCACTTTAGTGACTCCAAGGCGGCATCTCGGGCCGAATTGATCTGCTCCCGGATCTCCCGGTTGGCCTTCTGAGTCTTCCACTCGATCAGCGAGTTTCGAATCGTTTCCAGCCATACCGATTCAACGGTAAGGGCTTCAACCTCAGTCTCGATTCTGGCCCGGTCCTTGTGGTCCTTGGGCACCCGCTTTAGTATCTCGGCCTTGTGGTCCGTTACAAACTCTTCCAGATGGGCTTCTAGTTTCTGTGGAATCTTGATTTCCATACGCTCCTCATGTCCAAGCGGGGATGTACATAACAACCCCGGAATCATCTTTTACCGTCAACCATTTCGTGATGGTAGCGGTTCCTACGCCCGCAGGGGCTACGTTTGAAATGGTTACGGTGTTCGTCCCGTTAGCAGTCCAGTTTGCAGGACAGTTCAGTTTAAGCGTTCCCACGTTTGATACGGCATCCGAGTCCACCACAAAGTCCGTTCCGTCGAAGTAGATCTCAGCATCGCTTGCCGCCCCGAAGAACCACTTGCAGTTATCGGCCCGAAGCTCAAAGATCCCCCCGTCTGCGGTCAGGGCTTTGACGGTGGTGGTGGCCGCAACGGTCCCGAACCCGGCGAACTGAATGCCTGTCTGGGTCAGCGTTCCGCCTGTTCCAACCGCACGAGACGACCCACCGGAGAGTTTGATCATCGTTTCAGTGAAGGCTACGTTGGTGAACCCAATGTCCCCAAGAGTTACCGCACCACCCAAGTCAATCGGGTTATAAGCGACAGTTGCCGCATCGTTGGCAGCGAACTGGAAAAACGTCCGCGTCATCGACTCCGTGTAACGAGACACGGTGTCGTTGTACCCCGTCCCGTGGGCAGGCGGTGTGTACTGCAAGAGCTGAGTGGTCTTGTGGTTCGCCCCCGCGGTAGGAGAAAACGGCAAGCACAAAAACAGGTTCTGGCTGTTCAGCACCGGATGGACATAGAACCCATAAAACCCGCCGGAAGAAATCGTAGGATCAAAGTCCATCGCGGACGCAGCCACCCCCGTGGACCACGTTCCAGACACCCGCACGATCCCAGAAGCGATCACCTTCGATGCTGAGTTTGAAATCAGCATCTGCATTGTGTTGCCGTCTAACTTTACGAAATCGTGCTGCGTTCCAGCCGAGTTGACGTTGAACTGGATAGACTTGTTTGAGTTGAAGTTCTTGACGATGAGGTTGTCCGACGAGTTATAGATTTCATGGTCCACCGTCGCGTCAATTAGGCACTTCGTCATCGCCCTTGTGCCCGCACAGAGATAGTAGTTGGCCTCGTCGGAAAGGTCCGTGACGGCAGACACGGTGCTGTCGAAGTTTCCCGTGAAGGGATTAAAAACGAAACTCATGTCTTGGTCACGCTATCCAGCCGTGCCCCCGTGTATGCCAGCGCAAGCGTCGCAACCGTTGTTCCGCCTGATCCTCCGGTCTTATACACCACGCCGGTGAGATTCGACCCCGTATAGCTCAACGAAATGTAATCGTAGGACGTGGGGACCAGGGCATTCACAATATCGACCTGTAGCTCTCCTCCAGCATCCGTCTTTAGGAACCGGGCGTTGGTCCCGTCCGACCCACCGGCCATGATTGCCAGAGATCCAGCAGCAGCCCCTACCGTCTTTTCAATCGTCGTGTTGGTGATCGACACCCCGTTGGTCGTGCCATCTGTCGTCTGGTCGATGGCGACGGTTCCAGAGATGACCGTGGGGCTCGAGGCTGTCCCGAGTTCGTTCCCGTCGTTGTCCCGAAGGTTTACATGAAGCGCTCTCTGCTTTGTAGATCGAATGGCCCCGGCCATTCCCTCCGGGATGTCCTGCGATCCCGCCTCAACACGCTCGCCGGATAGATTGCCCTTCACTTCTCCTCCTCAAGCAAACCGTTCTTGATGCACTCCGTCCGCCAGCGGTTCCATTTGTCAAGTCGCTTATCCCCGACCAGGAGGAAGTGCTCCAGCTCCGCGTCGTTGAGTCGAACACAGCTACACCCGTACTCAAACGGGTTGAGCGTTCGCTCCTCAAGAAGAGGAGTCGGACCCTTTGCGGCGCATCCTGAGAATAGCCAACAAATCCCGATCCCCGCGATCCATCTCCTCATCAAGAGCTTTAAGGTCTCGGTTTTCAAGTAAGAACCTCTGTCGGTCGTGCGCTCGCTTGGCATCTTCCGCATGGTCAATTGCCTTTTCAAGCTTCGTCTTTGCGGAACGCTCCCGCCAGATCGTCAGCACCAGAACCACCAGCGCGAAAAATCCGGCGAGAGCTCCCCACATCGCTACTTCGCGTTTTTCCCAAAATCAGCAAGACCCTGGCCGGCCACGGCGACTCCGAAGAGTCCAGCCACAGCCGCGATGATCTCTGCTCCAACGCCAAGCTGCTGCAACACGACAACCAGCACCGTCCCGATGATGGTCATCCAAAACTTCTTACTCGAAAACATCCCCTTGATTGCTGTCCACATTTCAGACCTCCTTGTGATATGGCTCCCCTTGCACCTGCAAGTGTATATGAGGTGCCGTGCCATGATCGAGCGGCGGCACCGTTTCATGCTTCCCACCATAGGGAAACAAGTCGTTAATCAGCGTTCTCAAATCCTCCGAACTGGCCCTCGAGAGAAGCGCCAAATCAATCGCGCGTCCGTAGTAGTGTGTTGATGTAGGATCGTCGCGGAAAATGTCCGTCACGATCACGTCTTCTTGCCAGTTCTGCCAGCAGTAGTTCGCCACCCAATCGAGAAGAGATCGGACACGAGGGTGAACCCTTGCCAGCTCGCGTTGTTTCTCGGGATACTTGAAAAGAATCATTCATCTCCTCCGCACTGTGCAACAGGCGTCGATGCGCTCTTCGATGCGGGTTTGAGCGTTGAGGCGTTCAACCCGTTCGTTTCTGATTTCGACGCGAAGTGTGTCAAAATGACGATCAAGAAACCCGTAACCGCCAACACAGGCCCCAAAAATTCCAACAATGGCCCCCAGTGCCTTGAGAAGGTCCGTCCAGCGGATATAGCCGTCTGGGGCGCTTGGAAGTCGATCTTCCAGATGCGAAGAATCCCCGTCTCGCGTTTCTTGGTTTTCACTCACCTCACCATCCCCAAGGGCCTACCCATCCACCGTGAACAGGTGTCACAACGCATGAGTCGCATCACCAGGCTCCCGTCCTCCCACGTCAAGTCATACTCCTTCAGCTTCGCCTTGCAGCTTTCCGGGCCATGCCAGGACTTTCGACACTTCGGACACTCGACTTCGCTCCATCTCCAACAGATGGTAGTCATCCCTGGAAATTCCCCGGATGGTTCCACAGCGACACCCTCCTCGACCGCATCCCACCACTCCAACATGGTTTTCAGTCCAAGCCCCATTATGTAGTCTCACGTTTGACACCTCTGGTGTTTTTTTTAGTCCACAAGGTTTCCAGCTCCAAAGACGATGTTGGTCCCGCTTCCCAGTGTGACCGTCCCCGTTCTAAAGTCGTTGTTGTCGATGTCGAAGTTCGAGTTGCTGTTCCCGATGTTCAGGTTCTTGGTCGAGTTCCCCGTACAGACGTTAAGTGGTCCTATCGTCACGTCGTCGTCGGCCCCCCCGAAATGCATCCCGTAGTTCCCCGTCTTGCACTCATTCCCCGTTATAACCACACCATTACAACCCCCGTCCGACTTGATCCCGAATCCCGTACAAGAGTTGCAGAAATTCCCCGAAACGATGATGTTGTCCGACATATAGAGGTAGACCCCAACCGCCAACCCGTTGAGCGTGTTTCCAGATACCGTCACCCCGTTGCAATTGTATGGGTAGATCCCGTTCGTGCAATTGGTGATCACGTTATCCGAGATTGTTGCATTCGATAACGCGTACAAGCTCATGGCCTCCGACGATACGCTGTCAATCGTATTCCCAATGAACTCTAGACCGTCGTTGTAGAACGGCGTGACCATTTGAATCCCAGGAAAGAACGTCGACCCTAACACCGTATCGATGTCGTTGTAGCTGAAACTTGTATCTACATAGGTTCCGTTGTTTCGACAGTTGATCGCCATGTTGCTGCTTTCAACCAACGTGTTGTGGTCAATATGACAGTTCACAAGGCTACAGGTCGCCCCAAAGTCCATGAGGTATTGATTGATCGCCAAACTATTGGAAAGGGTGTTGTAGGCCCATGTGCAATTTTCTTGCGTTGCGCCTATGGACCACATTTGAGCTAACGTCAGAGTTTCATTCCCGCATCGGTCGAAGTTGTTTCTAAGGAACTCGCCCCCGTAGTTGTCATCGCTGAAATACCCACCGGCACAACTAAAGCTCCCTCCATAATCTTCGATGCAGTTATAGTCGTAGGCCGTGCAGTCCAGCATTTGCGGGTAAAGGTTTCCCCCAATGGTCGAGAAGTTCATGCTGCCGTTCGTGTATCCCCCCCCATCTCCAACGATGTTCTCGATGCTGCAACGATAGGTATAGAGCATCCCGAAGGAATGGGAGGTCACGGCCTCGTCGTGAACAATCTTGAAGTTCTTCAAGTGGACATTCTGCCCCAGGCCATAGGAACGCATCGTTACACTTGTGAGCGTGTACTTCAGAGGAGTGGCCAGCGTGATGACTCCCGTTGTCCCGTTCCCATCTGCCGCCGCGGAGTTTGCTTCTAGGTGACGAACTCCGTTGGAATCTAGCCCTGCGATCATGATGGGAACCCCGGCCATCCTAGTCCCGGCCCCTTCGTGGGTGGTCAATGTGATCTGCGTCTGGTTGGCCGTCGTGTTGCTGCAAGGCAGAGCCGTAACTGTGTCCCCAATGATCTCAAACGCCCATTGGTTGTTGGACATATTGCAGGTGATGACCGTGGTCGGACCCACCCCCTGAATCGTGATGTTGTTCGTGTTGATGTAGATGGGAGTATCGTATGGAATCGTGTATGCCCCAGCCTCAAGCTGAATGACCCCTCCTCCAGCGGCGTCCAGCGTTGTAATTGCCGTATTGACCGCCGAGGTTAAATCCGCTGTCGGAGCAATGGTCAGGGTAAGAGCGGAATCTCCACCAACTAAACCACAACTCGCAGCCCGAAGACCTCGAGGCATCAGTCCTGATCCACCGTGATCTGCATCGGCGTGGCGTAGAGAACCCCGTCCGCGCTGTTCCGAATGGCTGCGATCCTTGAGAAATCTCCAGTGTAGAAGATTTCAGGAATGCCGGCCTTCATGAACATATGCGATGTGGTCGCATCCCCTGAAGCCGCGAAATGCACATGGCAGTCCGTAGAGCTCACGATGCGATACCATGTGTTTTTGAACAGCGACGTGGCTTCCGCAGATGTAGAAGCCACGGAGATCAGCTTCGTGTTCTCTGTGTCTGGGCAGCCGAACGCCCCCATGAGAGTTTCTTTCGACTCCCGAACGGAAAGTGTTCCCATGTCGCCCCCTTACTTCAGCTTCGAAATCTTCTGCGTCGGCAACGTGCCATCGGCCCCAGGAATCGGGTTTTCACTCGGAAGTGAATTCGCCGTTCCCTCAAAGGGCGTGTCGTTCCGCATCATGTTGTCCACATCGGACGGATAGCTGCACTCCCCTGCCACTTTCTCTTTCATCTCACCCATTGGATTACTCCTCCTTTTCTTGTTTCAGGCCGGCACGCACCTTGCTGCCGACTTCAATCAACTCTTTTACGGCTGGGATTGGACCCACAAGATCGAAAAAAGCAATCGGGGCCGTAGGTCCGAACTTTTCTGTAAGATACGAAACGTCTTTTGCGATCGCAGCCGCATCGTTTGAAAGTCGTTTTGACTTTATCGCGGACTGAATCACACGCATCGGATCTGCGATTCGCTTTCCTACGGCCTCGCCAGCCATTCCTCCGACTACCCTACCGGCCAAAAGACCCGATGTTCCGATCCATCCCGTATAGATCGGACTGTCCATAAGTGCCCCAGGAGCACCTCCGATTGCTGCCCCAACCGAAGCCCCGGCTCCCTGTCCAGCAGCGCGCCACTTGCTTACGATCCGGTTCACGTTGTCGGCAATTGGATCGTTTATCTCAAGCTGAACATCCTTGATCCGACCCGCCGCCTTAATGTCAGCCAGACGCGAGAAAAAAGCATTTCCTGCCCCCTGAGCGGTCGGATCGATCTTCTCCATGTAGTTGAGTGCCCGTTCCAGTCTGCCTCGGAGCGGAGTCTTATTCTTTCCAAATAGGTTTGCCACAAGACTGTCTGCTCCGTCCGTTTCAAGCCGTCGTATAATTCCGTCGGACTCAAGCATGAAACCAGAGAACGCGTCGTCTGCATTGGCCCACGTTGCACCATCCTTAGAGGCATTGCGGAGAGCGTTTTTCACCATTCCACGAACATTCAAAAGGAGGCTGTTTGCGCTCTTTATGGCGTTTGACCCTGGTTTTCCGGAGTTTCCAAAATCGATAATCCCATCGAGCATATCGACCCAGACCATCGCTTGGTTTGGCGTGATGACGCCGAGCTGTGCGGCCCGCTCTGCCGCTGCTAGTTGACTTTCAAGGTTATATCCAGAAGCAGCGGGCAACACACTTTTACCCTGAAATGTCGTCCGCAGACGGACCGCCTCAAGCGCCGAGCCAATCGTTGACTTCCCTGTTTGTGGGTCACTCGGAAGCTTTATTCTGGTTTTCGTGTCCGCAAAGGCCGCCTCTCGAAAAGGCCCAACTCTTGCCCCAAGCTCCTGCGAAAGTGTCTCAAGCTCGTCCTTAAGCCGAATGGTGATGTCATTGATCGACAAGTCCCCGGATTCATTGACGAGTTGCGCAACCTTCTCGGGACGTTGTACAATAGCATCTAGAAATGGACCCTCTCCGATTCGAAGAAGTTTTCGCGATAGTTCTGCTGTTTTTTTACTGCTTCGCGTGGCAGCCATTTGTAGAGCTTTTTGATACAACCCGCGCGCTGCTTGTGGGGATTTTTTAGCAATCTCTGCCCCAAGCTTTAGTCCCGCAGACCCAAGCTGAACGAACCCCGCCGCCGCAGATCCAAGCTCAACACCCTCTTGTACTCCCGGAACGATGTTTCGAAGCTGCTGATCCATTTCTCGCTGATTGTTCACAACTTCTGAAAAAGTAGTGAGATCGGGCTGCTGGTCGTCGTCTACAAATAAACGCGCCGCCAGTTCAGCCCCTCGAATGATCGGGAAATTGAACATCCCCTCGATTTCTTCCACGTCCGTCATGAACCGATAGGCGGGCGGTTTACCCATGACCATCCCCACTACGTCCCCTGGAGCATTCAGAAGCGGCAAAGGATTGAACGAACGCTCGAGCCCACGAGCCACAACAGCGTGGGTTAGTACCGGATGCTCTACTGCCGCACGAAGTGGGGCCATCAGCGAGTCAATAAAGTTTCCAGGCTTGGGATCTCTCGAAAGAAGCTCAGACTTTGGTTTTAGCGCTTCTTCTCTTTCTGTTTTCATCTGACTGTCAAGAATCGACAAAGCCCTCGCCCGCTCTGCTGGGGTCAGCTTATCGATCAGACCGCGAGACTGTAGCTCTCGCATAGACTGTAATAGCTCGTCAGAAACGGGGGTCGTTGTGTCGCTTTGGGTCATTGTCCACCTGTCTTCGTCGTCGGAGCCGGGGTAGCGGGTGGAGCGATAAGGCGTCTCGCATTGGCGAGCTGTTCTTCGTCGGTCATGAGGAACTCTTTTTCTGCGATGTCTCCAACGGGTCCGAGAATGTTTTGAGGATTAAGCCGCTCTCTCTTGGCCATGTCTGCGAAATCGCGGCCGACCTGAATCACGTCGGACCGATTGTTCTGATAGACGTTTTCGGCGGCTTTCAGAAAGTTCGCTCGTGTCGGGCTTTTTGCATCTCCGAAGATCGGTCCGCTCGAGGTTAGAGCCCTGTTATACATAGCTCGGATCTGTTCCGGTACTCCGGGTGTGTTGCGGGCTGTTGCCTGTTCGCCTTCTCGGACGGTTCCAGCCGGGTCAAGAATTCGCATAAACGCAAAGATCATGGCTGTGTCGCCCTGTCCTGTGATTAGCTTGGCCGAATCTTTGAGTGTTCTAAAGTTTTGGGACACCACGTTGTAATTCGCCACAGCATCGTTTCTTCGAAAACGGTCGTACCACTGGCCCTCAAGATTCGCCTTCTTCTCTGGATCTATTCTTTTTGGGTCAACCGTTATCGTTACCTTGTCGCGCGACGGAACCATCTGAGCCTGACCGTCCACGACCTTCTTCTCGAATGTTGGAAATTCAATCGTGGCTGTTCCATCATCGTTGATCGTAGACTGCGCGTTGGGGGACACCTGCGATAGCACCGTTTGCCCAAGCTGTGGGTTGGTCATAAAGATGTCGTAGAGGTCTTTCATGATTTCTGTGGTGTGCTTGGCTTGCGCCCGAGACTCATCACCTAATGCCTTGTGAAGCTGAGCCTTCTGCAACAGATTCGCCACGTTCAGGTTCATCAGCTCATTGGCTTTGAGGGCCGTTTCGATCTCAAGCTTCTTCTCCGCAAGCTTGTTTCCTTCGGCTTGCGCTTTGAGGCTTTGCAGCGAGATGGCCTGTTCCAGCATTCCGCTGGTGTCCATCATCTTTGCCCCGCCCCCGAGATCCATCAGTCCAGGCATTAGAATCCCCCATTTCCGAAGAGAGGCGTATATCCACCGCCACCACCCCCCATCATCTGTCGGTAAAGCGACAGATTGACGAGGTTGCTTGCGGTCCCCTGCAATGCGTTTCCGATTCCCATGAGCCCCTGAGCTTGCATCTGTCCTTGCGCAAGGAGTGAACTCCCGGCTCCGGCGTATCCGCTGCCAATCGTGTTCGCCATCCCCGCCCCAGCCCCACCGTATAGACTCAGCGCGGATTGTCCGAATCCTGCCGTGATATTGGAAAGCCCCGTTCCAAGCCCTGACCGAAGCTGGGAAAGACTCTGGAGGGTGTTGGCTCCTTGGCCAGCCAGCCCAAGCGTCATATTTCTGCGCTCTCGAGCGAGTCCCAATTCAAAGTCAGACAGGCCCGCCATTTCCGTACCCGAGGCCGTCAGTCCCCTGGCTGACAGATTGGCCGCAAGCATCTTCTGATAGGCGACTCTTTCTGCGTTGGATTCGGCGCTGTTGGGATTGGTGTATCCTTCGGCCTTTGTAAGACTTCGGAGTCCGATCTCTTTCAATGGCTGAAGTTCTTCGCGGGCCAGGGCTTCTTGCTCTCTCAAGAATCCACGCGCGTTCTCCGCTTCTCTTGCAAAGACGTTGTATCCCTTGTCGGCCATGCGGCTTTGCATCGCCAAGGACTCCCGCACGCCTTGAAGTTGAAGATCGGCAGCCTTGGCTGCGCCCTTGCCGCCCTTCTTGCCGCCCGATGAAGCGCCGAGAGCCCCTAGCGCCCCGGCCCCGATTACCGCGCCACCCAACGGCATTAGAGCGCCCTCGCGTATTGCACAAGATCCCGATCACCCGCCATGAATCCCATATCCACAAGCCTTTCCGCCAGTTTCGTCCGGTTCGTATTGAAGAACATCACCTCGTGTCCCCCTTCTCTGGCCTTCGCCACCAGCGTATCGAGAAGCATTTGCACGGCCTCGGATCGCCCCGGACTGTCCGGGTCCGATGCAAGGTTTCCTGCCGCACACGCCTTCCCAGAAGAAAACAAGAACCCACACGCAGCCGGTTTGCCATCGGCCATGACCGTGATTCCGTTTTTCGTTAAGTGCTCGTATTTCGGCACCGCCCTGCCACGGACCTCGAGCCAACTCGAATAGAGGAAGTAGTGCTCTCGCGTGAAGGGAATGGCATCAAATGTCATCGTCTTTGTCCTCCACCAGAGATCGCACCAAGAAGTCGTGCTGCACCATCTTCGTCCACCCGCACGCCATCGCGAGTTTCGTTAAGACCGGCTGATCCGAGAGCATTTGAATCGCCTTGAAGCCATGGTGCTTGATGAGCTCCTCCCCCATGATGAAGAGACGCACCAGAGCTGCAGCTTTGATCTTCGGGCCGATCTTGGGGTTGGTCACCACCCACCCAAGCTGTGCAAAGAACGAATTCGTGAGGTAGATCCACCCCATCGCCAGCGGTTTCCCGTCCTGCTCAATTACGCAGCCCAAAGGCGAGAGCATGAAGTGCTCGAGGTGTCCCCGTCCGTACTCCGTCCACCATCCGTGAGCGATGGCATAGTCCTCTTCCGTGTAGGGTCTGTCGGACAGCCCCAGGGCCAGCTCGCCAATCTTGGCGAACTTGTCCTTGAGCTTGGTCTCCTCTCGATAGGGAACCAGCACCGGCGTGGCAAGTTGTAACTCGGTCATGTGGCGGATCCGTCCGGTAGAATCCATTGATTTCCATCATCGAAATTCATATTCCCATCATCCACATTGAAGATGACTTTTCCAGCCGATCCCGGCGAATCTCTCGTGGCGTCGGTCCTCACGGGCACCTGAAGCGTCGAGAGGATCAGATAAACCTTATTGAACCAGTCGGCCCATTCCTTGCGTTCCTCGGTCAACGGGGGTCTTTCCAGGGTAATCATGATGCCATGACCTCCTCGTCAGTCTCCACCGACACGATGTTGAGTTCTGCCGGGTCGCTCATCTGCAATTCGTATTGTCGCGTCCGGTAGATCCCCAGCCGTCGAAATTCCGAATAGTAGCGCCTCTCCCCGCGCTCTCCGAGCGAGGCTCGCCGCCAATCAGACCAGGGTCGGTTATCGTCCTTCCATCTCAGCTCAAGAGTCGGGTTGGTTTCCGACGTGGTGCCCTCGTACTCAGGTGCCACGTTTCGGTCTAAGTTGATTCGCACGAGGTTGGCTTGCTTGCGAATCGACCCTCCCCCGTCCCGATGACAGAATTTTCTCGAACGCTTGAAGATCCCCTCCGCATCTGTCTTCTCAGTTGCCGAAAACTCCCAGACCTTCCCTGTCCGATAATCGCCAGCGAACACTCGCCCGGAGTCTTCCAGATAGAACACGCTGTTGATTCTCACGCGTGATGGCCCGTTGTCGTAGCCGGCCCATTCGGTCCACTGGTTGTTTTTGAGGTCAATCGACCACGCCTTTTGAGCGGTCGGAAAGACGAAGAGAACGTGAATGCTCCCCTTCCAGGTGAACGATGAGGTCCAGCAGTCCGTCACCGTTTCGTATTTGAACAGGTCGTTCTCAATGGCCTCGGACATTCTCACGGGCTGTCGGCCCACGATCCGCATGATGCGGTGGTCCTGATCGATGAAGAACACGGAGTTATCCGCCGAGTGAATCGAGTAGGGTGCGGGTGTCCCGTACTGCCAGACGTAGGCCCTGGAAAATGGAACCGGATACGACCCCACGTTCTGCCAGACCTCCGTTGTTTTCTGCCCAACAACGTAGAGTTCACGCTGAGACACCGTAAGGCCGGCCACAGGGTCAGGGTCAGCAACCGCCGAGAAGATGCTCGTTCCAGGCCAGGTTTCAGGCGTTTCGTAGTCGCAAAATTGAATCACCTTGAAGTTCTCGGCCACAAGCTGCCGATTTCCAATGAGAAACCCATCTAGATACACGATGTGAGTCATGTCCGGGGGTGATCCGCCGAGGAGAGCAGTCACCGTCCCCGGCCCCTCCCACTTGATCGGGGCTCCCCCACCTGCAATGTAGAGCGCGTCTTTGTCGTAGGCGAAAGTCGCGCGATCTGCGCCTGGAAGAAGCACCCCCGTTACATCGGTAACATCCCCCGCAAGGGTCACCGTGTACACCTTGCGATCCAGGGTCACGAAGACCAATAGCCCACCAAATGAGTGACTTCCGATGATCTCGGTCGAGTCCAAGGTCGCGTGCAGGGCCAGTGTGGGCCTATCGAAGTTTGCCCCCGCTTGCCCGATCATGAGGTTGACGAGCTCGTGAGCGAACTCGGAGTTTCGAAGCTCCCGCGAGTTCTGCGTCTTGAAGACGCCTTTGGAGATGGGGATCTCGGAGATCATGCAAATGCCTTGTAGGTGAGTGATCCTCGAAAGTAATCGGAGGTGTCTGAAAACTCATTATCCGAAATCGCCCCATTCGCGTCCGTGTATCCGTATGCGTAGGTTCCACCACCCGAAATCAAAAGAATCAGAACGGCGAACGTAGAGCCAATGTTTGCGACTCCACTACCGTAATAGCGCCATGAACCATAGGCCGCATAGGGCACATGCCATTGCACACTTGCGGAATCCGCACCAGCCGCGCTCTGTGTGTCGAAGTAGAAATTCACCGAGCAAAATCCGTTTTTGTTTATGTGATATGTAACGGAGTTCGTAGGATCGAACGTCAGAGCGGTTCCCCCGTCCGTGACCGTGAAGTGCTTCCCGGACTGCGCTCCCATCTGTCCCGTTGGGAAGGTCCACTCGGTCGCAAATGTCTTATCAAGCTGTGCTTGCCCGAATCCGTCCTTGTTTCCGAGAGCCTGAATCGTCCAGTCATCCGTGGTCGTGGACCACCGCATCCGAAATGCCCCCACCACCTGACAGGGGAGTGAGACATAGTTCGCCACCGTGTAGTAATCCCCGATCAGCAGGATCACGTTCTGTGAATCGTTGACGGGGATGGTCGTGGTGTTTCCGATGTCGTCTGCGCTTGCGGGAGTCGTGGACATACACGGGCTTTTCGAGATGAAGAACGCCGAGTTTCCATCAGCCCCGGAGACTCCCGTGTCCGAACGGTTGGCGACATAGAGGAAGAACGGCACATCTTGCGCCCAATGAGCGGTCTCAGTGATGCCGAATCCAAGGTCGTGAAGGTCGGAGCTTGCGTTCGCATCATCCCGAAGCACGGGTGAAGTCGTCACGTCCACGCGAACGGTCGTTCCTGCCGTGGCGCCTGGCATGAACACGCGCCCGTAATTGGTGACCGAAAGGGCCGTTCCGTCTTGCGCTTTGATTGTGAGCGCCCCACCGGACAGCACCAATCCCAGGTTGGACACCGCGCCTATGGGAGCAACCTGAGATAGGTCGAGTTGTGTTTGTAAGTCGGTGATGTCCTCCGCAAGGTCAGCGAGCGTATCGGTGTGAACCGCTCCGGTGCTGTCGATGTCGTCAACAGCAACGCCATCGGCGTCTTCAATGACGATTCTGACCTCTTCCAAAGCGTAGACTTCCGCCTTTCCTGCGGCGTCCAGGGTCACCGGATTGGACACAGGGATGGTGCATTCACGATCTTCGTAGATGGTCGCAAGCGTCGTGGTCCCCACCTTGTAGACGTAGGCTTTACCGGAGACCAGGGCCTCTCCAGTGCTATCCACCGCTCCAACCGCGAGAACATCGAGAAGGATAGACACTATTTTCCCCTCGACATTTTGGCCGAGAGCTTTGCGCGGATCTTTGGCTTTGCGAGTCCGTCCTCATCGAGGTTTGCAACCGCCTGCGCATACGTTTGCTCATCGGTCCAGTCCTTGACCTTCTCCCGGTCCCGCTGCAACCGAATCACCGTCACCGGGTCTGGGGTCTCCTTGGACAGCTCCTCGTCGAGCTTTCTCGTGAGTCTCTTTCTGTGCTTGGCCTTGATCTCATTCACATGCATGAGAAGTTCGCTGCGGTCGTTATCGTGTTTGAGCGTTTCTCCGTCGTAGTAGAATTGGGCGGACCCGGACTCGTTTGTCCCTGCACACATCGCGGTCAAGTCTTCGCTTTCACGGATTTCCATCGTGAATGGCGAGAAATCGGGGTTGTCTTCCCTGAACCTCCACGGATGCTTCAGGGTCTCAACCGTTGACTGATACCGAGCCACGGGGCAGTCGATCACTACCTCTCCAGTGGCCACGACACGATAAACTCTCACCCTCATGCCAGGTCTCCGAACAATGCGACTCGAACATAATCGTTGGAGTTGAAGCTGATGTATCCGCCAGAATCGAGCTTCTGCGTCGTGACGGATGCAGCGGCCCTCATAGCGCCCTGAAGCATGATGTCCCCCACCGTTCCGCCCGTAAGCGCAGATCCGTCCCAGCACGCAACGTAGGTCGTATTGGGCATGTCTCGATCAATGTTGACCGTGATCGTGTCGGTTGAGTACGAGGCCGACAACACGTTGAATTCATTCTCCACTGTCACGTTTGGAGAGGCGCCACAGTTCAACGCGGCCCACATCTGCACAAAGCTCTCTGGATAAACATACGTCGATGCGGGGGTGGCTCCTGCACGAGGCGTGGGACTAAAATTGAGATTGTTTGTTCCGTCGCTTAGCAGGAATGTGCCTGCTGTCCTTATGGCGGCTCTGGCGTCCCCTCCGTATTCGAAGTCTAAAGAATCACTGGCCGAATTGTCGTTCTGAATGTCCCAGGCGTTTGCGTCTGAATTATTGACCTTCAAGCGAAGCGTGGCATCGCCCGTGTTTGCGTTCACAATCAGCGTTGGGGCTGTTGCCGTGTCTGTCCCGTCCCCTACGGTGAGCGTTCCCTTGGCAATGGCGACATTGCCGGTCGTGATGTCAAGATCACCGTCAGCGATCTCTACAGTGGCGTCCTGAACGGTTACGGATGTGAATCCCGCCACCTCAAGGTCTGTCCCTGCCGCATTGCTCTTGATGTACTTTGTCGTTCCGCCGTCGAAGTAGATCGCGCCACCGTGCGCCGTCCCTCCATCAACGGAAAGATGCTTCCAGGTATTTGACGCGTCCCCGATTTCGTAGGTTGCAGGAATCGCCGGGTCCAAGTCCCCCCGAATCCGCCCGTTGACGTACATAGTATCCGCCGAGGAGCTTCCAAGCGTCACGTCCCCTTCCAGTGATGCCACCTCCCCAACGGCTTCGATGTCCGCAATCGAGGCGCCGGCAGAGTCCTCGATCACCACCCGCACAGACTCGTTGATGTAGACCTCGGCCTTTCCTGCCGCGTCTAAGGTCAACGGGTTGGCATGAGGCACCGAAAGGTCTGCATCCTGCCACACGTCCACCTTGCTCGTGGTCCCCGGCTCGTAGACGTAGACTTGTCCTCCAGAAAGAGGAAGCCCTGCGCTGTCCACTACGCCAGCGGCCAGGATGTCTACGAGAACCGCCACTTAAACCTCGACCCTCGAGCCGTCTCCGGCAATCGTCCCTGAGCAGAGCCCCTTGGATGCCGCTGTGTGGATGATCGACGCTTTGTTGGTCAGGGTGTTGTCCTGGTAGAGGTATTCCGTATGCGCCACGGATGAATAGAGCCCCGCATCGTCGAAGTCGTACGATCCCCCGTCAAACGTGCATTCGATGACCTTGAGGCCCAGGGTCGTGGCCGATTCAACCTTGATTCCACAGTCCGGGCCATCCGCCGAGATGGTGAACGTGCAGCCCTCCACCCGAAGATCGTCTCCGCCGTCAGGAACCGTGATGCTCAACAGGTCATTGGCTCCACAGGTAAAGTCGCAGTTCTTGATGAAGCACCCCGCCGCCGCCACGTCGATCCTTGCGGTATGCGCTGCCGTTCCCGCGGGAAATCGCAGGTTGAAAAGCTTGACCCTAGCCCCCGTGATCGCCAAAAGATCCACGTTTCCGTTGACCGTGAAAGCCGGCTTGGTCGATCCGGCCCCAAGCCCCAGAATGGTGATTCCCGCCTCGTTGAGGGCGATGGACACAGCCGAGGTCTCCGCGTGGCCTTCCTCCAGAATGATGATGTCCCCGTTGTTGGCCGTCGCAGCCGTCAGTGCGGAGGCTAATGTGGCCTTAGGAAGGTTCCGATTCGTCCCGGCGTTGGCGTCGTTGCCCCCCGTGGAGTTCACCCAATAAACCGCCCCGGTGACGTGAATGTCCGACGTGATGAGCGCGTCCCCGTCCTCCGTCGTCCCTACAATCCCGTTCTCGTAGTGTTTGGTCGCCATTTAGAAATACTCCGTTTTCAAGGGTAGATAGGACGGCTGATCGTCGTTGAACATCTCGCTCTCAGCGAAAGACTGATCCGCATCAGCTTTTAGAAGCTGCCGTTCCGTCAACGGCTTGCCGAAATGCGGGCTAAGCTCATAAGCCAGCATCTTTTGCAAAGGCATGAACCAATCTTGCGGAAAGTCCGGGTTGTCCGTCGGCAAATCGAAGTCGTATAGGGGCCGGCGGAACTGGTACTTGACCGTGTAGGCGGAATTGGGCGTCGGATAGAAAATCATCACGTTATTGGACCGAAGCGCAGCTCTCTCGAGGTAGACCGCCACCGGCTGGCTGTTGGACTCGTCCTGTAGGGGCGTTTTCAGCGCTTCCTGTTTGTTCAGGATGGTCAGCGGCTCCCGATCCGAGTTGATGAGCAGCGCCGCCTTCTCCAGCCTCAAGATGTTGGTTGAAATGTGTGTTGGCAGGAGACCCGCAGCATATTCCTGCTGGCCGGCCACCAAAGTCAGGGTCGATTCGGTGTTGTCGATGGCCCACAGCCACGAGCCCTTCGCGTCCAGGTGCCGAATCATCGTGTTTAAGACCTTTGTAGCCAAGGCGTACTCGTCATTTGTGGGTTCCGTGACCCCCAAGGCGGAAAGCGCCATCTCGATGAGCTCGTTTCGAGTGTAGGTGAAGTCCGATGTGGTCCCGGTCGGCACTTATTGCACCTTTTTCGGCCTTCCGCGCCGCTTGGGAGCCTCAATCGGAGCCACGGACGAGGGTTGCACAGCCTGAACAGGCAAATTGCTCAGTGTGACCGCTTCAACCTCTGTCGTCCCCGTGTCGGAAACCTCACAGTAGTACGGATTGATGGCAAAAAGAGCCTTGGCTTGCTCGTCCGGCAGCTCTTTGACCTCTCCGTGCATGAAATAGATGTATTCCTTGGTCACTCTCCGTGTCCCGATGGGCAGAGGAACCGAGGCTTTCGCTTTCGGGCCTGTATATTTCACTTTCATTCGGTCCCCTTTCCTAAAGAACCGGAGGAGGAGGCTGTTCGCCCCCTCCCCCGGAATGGCTTTAACGCATCTGCTTGAAGAAGACGTGGATGTAACCCAACCCAGCGTCGGACCCAGCCGACGTTGTGTAGGTCAAGCTCTGCGCCTTCGTGGGAAGAATGACGTGGCCCGGTCCACCCGATTGGCCGAAGTCATTCGCGGCAGACGTACCCGCCGAGCCCTTTCCGAAGAGTGCGCCCTTGTACGGGGCCGTCACATAATCCTCGGTCGTTGTATCGGTGATCGTCCAGAGGCGAACCATTCCCGCCGTCGAGATCGGAGCTGCTACAACGAACCCGTCCGCGTCTCCGCTCGTCTCCGAAGAGAGAAGCCCGACGTTGATGGTCTCCGTTGCGTCAATCGTCACGACCTCCACGATTACGTCATAGACGTAAGCGTGAAGCGGAATGTCGATGCCCGTATCGGTTTCCGTGTTGTCGTGGAAGCTGTAAGGCACCACGATGCACTTGTCCGTCCCTGTGCGATCCAAGAAGATAACGTGATCCGTAGGCGTCACACCCGCGACAAAGGCGCTATTTCCCTTGTCGTCGTTGATGTAGATGTCCACGGACGTGGCCGCGCACTTGAACGTGATCAGGTCGTCCGCAGCAAACTGCGTCCGCGTGATCGGGTTCGTCTTCGATGTCCTGGCGTCGTTCGAGTAGATCGTCGCCAAGGTTTTGCTGTCCGCCGTGTACACAAACGCGTACACGCCCGACGTGATCGGCTCACCCGTTCGGATGTCCTTCACGGTGATGTCATATTTCTGATCTCCAAAGCCCATTTTAAATCCTTTCTAAGGGGCCGGGGGGCTCTTCACCCCCCGGTTTCTCCCCTCATTCGTTGTTAGTCAGCCACCGCCGACGAGAACACACTCACCACGCCGTGCTGACACGCGTTTGTCGCGTTCGTCTTGAACACGGCCTTTTCGATGCCGAACACCGACCGGATTGCCACGCCCTGCTTATCGCCATAGTCGAACTCTTCCTCGACCATATCGACGATGTACCCCTTCGGGGTTGCACCTTGAGCAAAGAGAACCGCCTGTGCGCCGCACAGAGAGTTCATCGCAACGTCCGAGGACGAATCGCCCACGTTGTCGAGAAGAAGAACCTTCGGGGTCTCCTTCACGATGACGCCATCCCACATCCCGGCCATGCCGGTAAAGATAGGATTGGTGCTTCCACGAGGCATCGCATACTGCTGAGCCGCTTGCCACGCCGAGGTGTTCTTCAAGTCCCGAACACAGTACGGGTGCGCGAAGAGGACATAGTATTCCTCGCCGTTCTCAATGCGGATCGGTCGGATCTTCGGATTCGCAAGCTGTGCAATCCGCTTTGCCAGACTGATCTGCGTGGTCGTCAGCGTGTCGTTGGTCGCATCCACCAGCCCGAGAGCCGTGGCATGGACACCCGACACCGCATTGGCCACCGCTGCTCCGTAGAGCACACGGTCCACGTTATCCGCCATCCAGGTGTTGCGCTGACCCGCAGAGGCCGACCCGTACACCACGCCGTTGATGGTGGAGAACTGCTCGAAGATTTTGTCTTCGATGTACTGCGCCATCCAGGTGGTCAATGCGGGCTTGGCTTCAGCCATCAGCCCGAACTCAGGCCGCATTTCGCTCATCCACGGGATGCGGACGGCGTTACGAACCTGATCCACCTCAACCCGATGCCCGTAATACTGCTGGGCCTCTTCCGCGCCTTCCAGAGTTGAAGCTCCGGTGACGCCGGCACCCGAGAGTGCCCCCACAAGGTTGAAGGTCAGGGCATCGCCCTTTTTCTTCGCCAAGTCCTGATTGACCTGGATCGTAAACTCGGAACTCATGCCCATATAGGGACGAGTGACGAGCTTGTCTTTGTACTCACGAAACACGCTAGCCATGAACTGCTCAGCAGTTACGGCAGCACCAGTTGCTACAGTTGTATCGGCCACGAATGGCCTCCTTTCGTTACCGTGTCAGGTAACGGGAGGCTCTAACGTGGTAGGCTGTTCGCCCAAGTATCCGGGATGTATTTCGGATGCTCATTTCCCCCCGCCGCCCGTACCTGACTTACGTCAGTTGGTTGATTTCCTCGGGCAGCGAGTTTTCCAGCGAATTCGGCTTCCCACTCTGACCGCCATTTGGCTTTCAAAGCAGCTTGCTTCTTCTGCTCGCGGGTGACGGGATCGGGTCCGAGTTCAATCTCTTCCGCGATCCTGACAGCCTCCGCGATCAGCGTATCCGCTGGGTCCGCAGCCCCCTGTACTTTGGCCACGAGGACGGGATCATTCTGAGCTTTGATGAGTTCCAGGGCATCCACATAGGCGTCTCCGTACTTCTTCCGTCCGTAGGCGTCCTGTTGACGTAGGAACTCCTCCCGCGCGGCCTTGCGAGCCGCTTGAGAGATGTCAGGTTCCGCTGACTTCGGTTCCGGTGTCCAGTCGGTCGAACCTGCCTTTAGTCTGGCGTTTTCCTGTTCCAGCAGAGCAGCACGGGCCTTGAGGTCCGCAATCTCTCCCCGGCTTTTCTCGCGAATCTTCTTCGCGACCTTGCCGATGAGTTCTTGTGGTACGAGCTTCGGTTCTTCGGTCACCGAGGCCGCAGCCTCCGGTGCCTCCGTCGCTTGTACCGATGCCGGTTCCGCTTGAGGTGCATCCACCTTCACTTCGGGCTTCGGTTCGTCCGTCTTTCCTTCCGGTTTTTCAGTTTCCCAGCTCATATGCTCCCATCTCGGTTTTAACGAGTTGTCTCTCGTCAACCACCCGTTACGTCGGCGTCACGTTTTGCCCGTTTGACCCGGCACCGGTCTTGCTCATGGCTTGATACTGCGCAAGTTGTAGTTGCGCTTGCATCATGGCAGCCTGTTGCTGCTTTCTCACCATGATGGCTTGCAGCCATTCGTCTTTATTCGGAAGGTCGCTGGATTTGATCAACATTTCAAGAGGGAACGGCTCCCCCGCCTGGACAGCGACTTGTCCAAGCTGTGCGAGTTGATTGAAAATCTCCTGACGTTGGTTCGGCGTCTCCGCGTCCTCATCAATCTTGATGTCGTACTTGCCCAATCGAAGGTTGTTCAAGATCCCTACCGTGCCGTCCGGCAACGCCACACGCTGATTGAAGATGATCTCTTTGGCCCCCTCGTCGTCCGTGATCTTGACGAGCTTTTCCGAGGTCCAGAACTGCTGAATCTCATCGAGCACAATCGAGAAGAGATCCCGCCGCGCCGAACGAAGCGCCGCATAGAAGGGCCGAAGCATCTTCTGTCCGTGGATCTGCCGAAGGTTGATCGCACGCCCTGAGAGCTGCTTGTCCTCCGTGCCGATGAACTCTCTGGCCACACCCGAAGCCTCAATCTCACTCTGGGCCAGTTGCAACAGGAACACGTCCGTTTGCTCGGGCTTTCCTGAATCGATCTCCATCTTCCTTCCGGCCTTGTAGACCACCACTCCATCGGGGCGGGACGCTTCCTTGCGGATGCGCTCAATGTCGTTCTTGAGGAACGCGCCCTCCTCGGCCAGGATTCGATTCGTGTTGCTCTTGTGCAGGAGCTTGGATCGCCGTTTGTTGTATTCCTTCTGCGCGTCCACATACTGCTTAACGATTCCGTAAGGAATCTGTACATCCGAGTGCTCGACGTGTCCCACCGCTCGAGCAAAGGGAAAACGCCCTTCCGAATCATGGGGCCGGACGTTTTCTTTTTCCTCGAGGATCTTGTTGCAGATGAAGATTCCGCTGTTGAGTTCCCACTTGGTCCGGGCAAAGATTTGTGCGCCGGGGAAGTTCTGCTTTAAGGTCGCGATCTCATCCTTGGCAAACTCCGTGATCTCGACAACGTTCTGCGGCAAATCAGGGTGGAACGCGAACTCCACGCGCTTCTGCACGCGCTCCCACACGTTGATGAGCCGTATGCGCTTGCGCCCTGGGTCCAAGAACGTCTCGAAGTCCCACCCCGTATCCGGTGAAGCGTTGTCCGTCTTGGCGTAGTTGTCGCCAAGATACTCACGCAACACCGCGCCCTCGGACACCCACGTCTCCCGGTCGCGCTCCGCCGCTTCCTTGATGAACTTCTTGTGCTCCGGGTAGAGCTCGATCAGATCCTCCGACTCCACCCAGATCGTCTCATAGAGCCGCTTGGCATCTCGTAGGTCCGTGCGCCGGCAGCGACGGTCCACCACCACGTCATCGTTGGACCGATGCGCGATGCGGATCTCCGGTTCCAAGAAGTCGAACTCTAACGTCGCCTTGTACCAGCCCACCCCACCGATAAAGAGGTCTTCCGCTACCTTGGCTTCTTTGTCATCAAAGCGGTTTTGATCTTCGATGTACCGTAGAGCCTCGGTGACATACTTGGCCGCGTCGAAATCGTTGCTGCCCCGATCTCTGGCCCGCATCATCACACGCTGACCTAAGAAGTCACCGATGACTCCATCGACACGGGGTTTGATGAGGTTGATGACGACCTCTGGTTGCCCACGGTCTCGAAGGGCGTTCTTCTCTTCGGTGCTCAGTTGATCGCCGTCGTAGAACCGTTCCCACTCTCTCTTCTTGTCCTGCCAGGTCTTGAACGCTTGGAAGTCCTGCTGAAACTCAGACCGCCAGCGTCTCAGTTTCTCGGACTCTTCCGATGTGATGGACATCCCCTCTTCAGCCACGTCAAAAGAACCGTGGCACAACTCTTCTCACTTTTCAAACCGTCACCCAACTTGGTGGGTACGGTTCGTCGTCGTCCCCGTAATAGCGGCGCATTTTGGGCGGTTGCGGCTCAATGCTGATTCGTGGCCGGCCCATAATCATATGCCGTAAGGCATCGTAAGGATCGTCACCGCCCTCGCCCTCTATCGCATCGACCTTGAGCACATCCTCCGGGTTCTTCGGGTCGTGCGTCATGCGCGTGACGCACTCAAACGTGATGGGGCAGGTCTCGAAGAACCGCAAGCGTGGCCCGTTGGGACCGATGGATAGATAGTCCCGAAGCTGCTGCGCCCCTGGCACCCGGTCTATCGTCGCTTTCTCAAGCACCAATGCATGGTCGGATGCCTCCGTGACCTTCTCCTCCACAGATGGCCCGGAGCCGTGTTTGGCCCAACAGTCCCACCCGGACGGCACGCTCCCCAGCTTCACCGTGTCCTCAAACGCCATGATCTCGTGAGTCAGCTCCTCAGTGCGCTTGCCGGCCTTCACATACTCCCGATAGACGTAGCCGTTCCCGTCCGTGTCCCACGCTACCCACACGAAGGCTGCCGGGTGGTTGAACCCCGTATCAAACCCCGCCGTCCGCTCCCAATAATCGGGGATGGGGAAGGGCTTTACCATGTGCGTCTCGCGGCTCACCATGTCGAAGAACTGGCCGGCCTGGATGTCCCACGAGCCCTCAAGGTACGCCTTGACCAGCATCGGGTTGCGGTTGGCTTGCAATCGGTCGATGTAGCCAGGGTCGTTCTTCATCAGCGCCGGGTTGTCCAGCACCTTGGCAGAGATGAAGGCGAACGACTCCGGGTTCTCCACCTTACGAAAGTTCCTTTCGATGAACAGGCGCTTGAGCCACTTGTGGCCGATACCCCCAGGATTCCCGGTCAAGATCGTTCGCACCGGGATTTCCGGGCGGCTGGATCGGTTGGATCCTTTGAGCGTCCAGAACCAGTCCTCGGGCCACTCCCCCACCTCATCGATGGCGAGGTCCGTATATTCCTGTCCCTGGTGGAGGCTCAAGTCCCGCTCATACTGGCAATGGCGGAACATCAGCACCGAACCGTTTTCGAACTTGATCTCCTTGTTCTGGTTGCTGAACCGCTGCGAGAGCATCGGGAACTTGGTCAGCAGCGGGTCGATGTGGTTGCCGTAGAGTTCCGGGTACGTCTTGCGGAAGATGACGCCGCGGGATCCGGGGATCTCCAGCCGGCGCTTGAGCATGATCTCCCGAAGACCGTGGCTCTTGCCCCCGCCCTTCGCGCCACCGTAGAAGACGTTCTCGACGGTCTTGATGAGGCGGTCTAGCTCGCTCTGCTTTGGCGTCAGAGCGATTCGAATCTCAGGCACTTACTCTTCGCCGTGGATCTTCTCAACGACGTTGGCAAAGGCTTCCGCGTTGGCCTTCACCTCTTCTTGGTTGAGCGGAGGAAGCTTGTCGATGGTCGCGAGTGAATCTGAGCCTTTAAGCCTGAACCCCACCACGCCATCTTCGATGAACGGCTCCAGAAGCGAAGCCAGCCCCTCACCCTCTTTGGTCTCTAGATACCCTTTCCCGTCGCAATGTGGACATTCGATCTTCATACCTTCCCCCTCACCTTTCCCATCAGCGTCGCCATCTGGGTTCTGAACGCATCCGGCGAACAGTTCTTGACGTACCACTCCCGGAATGTCCCCTTGTCCCCCTCATGCGTCAAGGGGTCGGAGATAAGCCTTTTTGCCTCCCGGAGGCTCTTGGCATATAGGCACCCGTAATACGGGTAGTTTGTCACGACGTGCTTGCCCATCATCTTGGCTTCCGCGATGTTCTGCGGGCACCCGTCATGCTCCGTCCATCGCAGCACCGCCGTTGAGGACCGAATCACCTGTGTCACCTCTTCCGGGCTTAACCTGCCTACATCATAGCAGTGGTCCGGTATCTCCGGCAGATCGTCCGACCCGTAGAACACGAAGTTGACCTCTGGCACAGACCCAGCGATGTCCAGGCACTCCGGCCAACAATACTTTCCTCGGATCGACGGCATATACACCGCAACAAGCGGCGTTCCCCCACAGTTGGCCATCTCCACCACCTCCCTCACAGGGAAGTAAACAACCTCCCCACTCACCCCCACCGTTTGCAGTTCCTCGAGCAATCGTTCGTGCACCACAGCCGTCCGGTCGAAGGTCGGCACCCTCTTTGCCGTGCACATCTCTCGATAAGCCTTCTGAGCATCGCTCCCGACGTAATACCCAAGCGTTGACGTGCCCTCGCTTGAGCATCGCTCAACCATCGCTTGAACGGAGCTGTCCACATACACAAACACCATCCAGTCGCACGGCTCGTACTCAGTCACCACCCGGCCCCCAAGATGTCCAGCGATCATCTTGGCGTGGATCGGAACCTTCGGGCCGTAGACGGTGACGGTCATATTTCAGCCGACTCCACGAACGACCGCCGTGCTTTGAGTCGGTTACGATAGCGCAGCTCATCACACACTCGGCATCTCCGATAGCCGTTATCAAGTACCACCAGAGTTTCAGCCGTATATTTGTGGCCATTCTTACATTCTGTCTGCCTTGCGTGGCGTGCAGCCATCCCGTTACCTCGCAGGAGATTTACACGATGCGAAACGGCTTCGAGATGATCTGGATTCACGCAAAGTCTGTTCCTGCATAGGTGGTCAAGCTCCAATCCTATTGGAACAGGTCCACGCACCTGCTCATATGCCCACCTATGAGCAAGAACACATTTGCCCTTTCCTACCGCAAACACCCCGTACCCATCCCCCTGAGTCCCCGCTTTCCATAGCCAACAGCTATCCCCATGCTCAACCTTCCCCCAGAATCTCACATATGCGCGTCTATACGGAGGCACTACTTGTCGTCGCTTTCTCGATAATCGCACACGATCAGCTTGAACGGCTCCCCATCCTTGCCGGTGATCTCCTGTCTGTCTGCCCAATCCTTTGGCCTGCGGTTTTTCAACCAAAAGATCATCGAGGTTGGATCAGGAGGATAGTGCCGCACCGTGTCCGCTCGCACGACTTCGCCTGTCTTGGAGTCGTAGAACATCTTCTCTTCGGGGTGGCTGTACCCGTGAGCTCTTTCGTAGAGGCTCGCCTCCACCTTCGCGTCCGCTTCAGCTTTCCAATCCTTTATGGTGTCAACTAATTTGACACTTTTCTTCTTCCATTTGTGCAGGGTGTAGCGTGAGATTCCGACCTCTTTGGCGATCTCCGCGTCCGTCTTCCCGGCCTTCGTGAGGACTTCTATCTGGTCGATCATCTCGACTTTAAACTTGCTAGGACGACCTCGCGGCACGAGTCAAGCCCCCCTTTAATTCTGAATGATTCAACGACATTACACTTTTCCTCTTGACAGAGTTTTCAAAATCCCCCCTAAGATCCCCCCTTAGAAAGTGCTTGGTCATAAGCCGTCATCACTTTCTCCATCTGCGTTTCCATCGCAAACTTATGTCGAGTCGCCTGAACGTGGGCGCGAAGATCGTCGCAGTCGTTAAGAGCGGCGTCGAGTTCATCGAGGCTGTCGATAGCCACGCCGAGACCGTTCTCCTCGATGAGGCTCGCCATCTTGTGAGCCTTTCCGAAGCAAACGCTTGGGATGCCGGCGGCGACGTATTCGAAAAGCTTATTCGGGATCGCGTCGATCATGTTCTTGTCTGGATGGGGACTGCCGCAGATTCCCGCTCTGGCACTCGCCATCGCTCGGATGAGATCGGGGATCATCATGGGCGGTTGCAGCTCGCAGACCGTCCCGTATTTCGTGACTTTGGAGTTCGTCCACACGCGCACTTCAATCCCTATTGTGCGTATTTTCTGCAACGTGTCCAGCCAGTACCGGAACATCCCCGGCGTTTCGGAAAGTCCTGACGCCAACACGAGATGCTTTTTCGGTTGGTTGACGGTCGCGTGCCAAGAGCTTGGGCAATAGGATCTGTAGGCGATTCCCTTCTCGCCGGCCAGATACGGAGTCGCCGCAAGCCTGTGCTCTGGGCTGGTTTCCGGCCAGACGCAGGGTTCGTCGTGCGCGTCCCAGATGTAGGGGACGTGGCACTTCTGAACCGTCTCGAGGGTCATGTCTCGGATGTGCGTGTGAACGTGGAAGAGATCCGTGCGGTCGGCCCACTCTTTGATGGTCCGTCCCGGTTGCCCGAAGCGCTCCCCGTCGTAGCCCACGAAACAGATTTCCGTGAAGATCCCCGGCAACGTCTTTTCGCCGTTGAACCAATGAAGCCCAATCCAGCGGACGGTATGCCCCGCGTCTCGTTGCACTTGCGAAAGCTTGAGCATTCGAGAACAGGGACCGACGCTGACGTGTGTGATGTTCACTTCTGCCTCCGCAGTCCCCAGAAATAAACGTCGGTCGTCGCAGCGATAAATACTGCTCGTGGAATCCAACCAGAGACCACGAACACGGCGCGAACAAACCAGTGCAAACCGATGAACGACCAGACCGACTCACACGAGTAATCGAACTGGAACGCCCGACGCATGTACCAGAGATTACAGCCGTCGCGATCCTTGCAGATCATTTCTCCCCCCGGATCTTCTTGGCCACACCAAGTGAGGAATAACAAGTGTGATCTTCCGCAATCTTCGCGGCCCGCTCCATCCCCTCGGCGTAGCACTCGGCTCCGAAGATGAGGATAGATTCCACGCTCTCGTCTTCTCGGAGTTTTGCGCTTTGGAGTGGCCGACCATCTGCACGCCACTTATCATAGACGTTCAAAATCACCATGAGCACATCTCGTGCTTTGTTCTTGAAGCTCTCCTCCAGGTCAGCCATCCAACACCTCTCTTCGGTCCATCTCTCTTCGCATCAGCCATCCAATCATGTCCGCGAGACACACCTTTTCTCTGGGAACCCCACAAACGTTCGCTGCGAACTCGTTCAGCATCGCGTAGTCGTTTCTGAAACGCTTGAGGGACTCGATTGGGATACTTACATCCATCGGACCAGGGAAGTCTGGAAGATTCCGAAGTTCATCGGTTTCGCTCCAGATGTTGAGTAACTTTCGTTCCTCGATCATGTGGAAAAGGGGTGGCAGGTCAGCCACGGGGTTCCTCCTTTGGTGGATAGTAGAATGTTTGTGTGGTGGTCACCACCGTCGGCGTGTTCCAACAGGCACACGTTGGTCGAATCGGCGGTGGAAGAACACACATCCATGTTCCTCCTTGCGTGTCATAGAAGTACGGCGCACCACATTTTCCACAATGTCCAGCAGGTTCGTTCATTTCTCCTCCTCTCCACGGGGTTCCTCCTTCAGGGCTTCGCGGGCGATGTTTCGACACATCACTTGGTCCGGTGGACCGAATACGTTTCCGTGTTCGTCGTTTCCAATGTGAAAGAGTCCACTAAGAATCTTCTCCAACGCCGCGCGGTAGCGGGCCACTTCCTTGCGAAGTTTATCTTCCAACGTCGGGGCCGTATCGCACGAATTGATGTAGTCGAAGATGCCCTGCATCATCTGAATCACATTTCCCCATTGCTCTTTCGTTAGCTCTTTGTTCATTTCTCCCCTCCGATTGCGGCCTCGGCACGGCGAAGCCACTCTTTTCCGAACCTGAACATATTTTTCCCGGCCTGATTCCATATCGGTTCAGCGTTCACGATCACGGAGATGGTGGGCATCGCCTCCCGCACCAACTCGCGGAGCGTGGCACACTCGGCCTCAAGGGTGGCGTTCCTCATGTACAGATTCTGGTTCACAACCTCGATAGGGGTGCCTTTCAACTCCAGCCACTTCCTCGCGGCGGAGAGGATTTCGTCTAAGTCCTCACGGTTAATTTTGAAGTTTCCGTAGGTCTTTCGGTCTTCGATTAAACCGTCCAGTTTCTCAATGGTCAGCACGTTTCCTCCTCGGCTTTCGCTTAGGCCGAATTTTCTCTTCGGGTTGTGGGTCGCACACCGGGCAGCCGGGCCCACATTCGTAGTTCCCGTGATTCCAGATGGCCTCCAATCCTTCTTCAATCAACGCATCAGCCATGTCACCCATGGTCCCTCCGATTTAACGCTTCGATTCCTTGCTTGGTTACCCTAAAAACGGCTGAGCACGGGGCAAGTGGGTACGTACGCTCTTCTGCAAATCCTTGCGTCACGAGTCTTTTCCATTCGCAGTAGTCGTCAGAGCCAACACAGGCCACAAAGTAATTACGATAGCGCTCTGTACGCCCTAGCGCATGTTCCATTAAGTCCAGTTGTGTGGTTGTTAGTTCCATGTTTCCTCCTCGGTGGGTTAACCCCGCTCATTTGCTCCTCGCACCTTTCCGCAGCGGGAGCACCGGCGGTAGGAGGAGATAATCTCCCCGTGCTGGATACCAATCCAGTCTGTCCCGTCAGAAGCCACAGGAATCCACTCCCACCGATGCAAGCCCAGGAAGCAGAGAAGGCGGGTCAATCGACGGCCTTCCACTTACCGTTTTTTAGATGGTACACGCCGTCGATTAGCTTCGCCTCGCCTTCTTCGTTCAGTGAATGTTGGTTGTGGTTTCCGCAGCCGCCAGACAACCCACAATCGCTTACGACACTCCAGATCGCGGGCCAATCATCTTTTCTAACATCGTCCGAGAACACCGAATTTCTAGGGCCAAATGGAAAATCGACCGAGGATGGAACGCTCTTATGTGCCCTGGCGATGGCGACTTTCGTGATGCCTGCCTTCGCGCATTCATTTAAGAAGTGCGCAGTAAATCTGCGTGCTTCCTTAACCGCAGCTTTTGTGGCCAGGACCAATGCGGCCAATTCTTTTTGTCTTTTTTCGATCTCTGCAACTCTTAGATCAAAGTTCATTTAGTTGCCTTCCTTCCCTTCGCGGGGACGTACTTCACGAAAACTATGCCCCCGTCGAGTGTGATTGCATTTATAGATCCATCTCGAACCAGCCCCAAAAGGTGCTGTTTCACGTCTTCAGTCTTCGCACAGCACTCGCACGAACAGTCTTTAGCCTTCGCAACAAGCGCCTCCATGCGAAGAACATCAAAACGCATCGTCATACCACCACCCACAACGCTTTCGGCGGCTTCATTACCCACCCCCTGACCGCAGGGAGCGGAGTTGTTGCGCAAGATCAGAAAGTACCCAGCGAATCTCCAGCCCGTCCAACTTCCCCCTTTTCCGTTTTGCTTTTGCTGAAACCTTCGCCGCCTCAATCCGGCAACAAAGATCCTCGATGGCCTCATTTCTCACGGCGTCGAGGGCTTTCTCGATGAGGTCCGCTTGGCAGTTGCGGCCACAGGTGCATTTTCTTTCGGTCCTATAAAGCATCCCTTGTTTTGAAAGAGCACATGCGTACCACGGGTCATCACACTCTATATGAGGGCCAGCCAGCTTCTCCGCACGTTCACGGTTCGAAGTCATTGTCTCTCCCCTCGGTCTGACCGCAGGGAGCGGTCCATTGCATCTGCGAGTTGCGTGTGGAACGTGTCGTCTGGCGCGAGTTTAACCACGCCTCCGGTCGTCGTTGTGTTGTGCGTCCTGACCCACTCAACGGCCTCATCCCTTACGGCGTCGAGGGCTTTCTCTGCTTCTTTCACAAGAACCTCAAACGTACCACCTCCAGGCAAACGCACTCGATCCTCACGCTTATAGTCCTCTTTCTTCCACCCCAACACTTCGGCGGCCAGCCTCTCCGCACGTTCACGATTTGTCTTATTCATGACAGCACCGTGTTGATCGTGTTGTGATAGTCGCCCAGATACCACTGGCTGTAGTCTGCCTCTACAAGGTAGCCCTGTTTTACAAGGTACTTGGGGATGTCACTGTAGCCCCATTCGTAGTTCTTGCTTCGGAAGTGTTTGTCTAGTCCAAGGGCCACAGTGTCGAAACCTTTCACGGCCCGATACAGACCCATCACATGGTAGTCGGAATACTCACCCGATGACAGAAGCAAGAGCTGATTCTTTTTGACGTTCATTTCAAGAACCCCGCGAGTTCCTTCAGGACGTAGAGTTTCGGCGCGAGAAACACCTGGAGAGTGTGCTCTATGGACAAGCCAAAAAGGATGAGAGCAACTACCCAAACAAGTACGCCAAAGACACACAGAGCTACGCCTCCGTCATCCGAGTAGCGTCGATTTTTGTCACCGATCATTGCCCATCCTTTTCGGATCGCCCAGACGCAAATACACAGAGCGATGAACGATGCCACGGATGCGACGACTCCAGACACGCGGCCATACAGGACGAGTTGTTGAACCACGTCCGGCGCTTGCTCCAGCGTGAAGTCTTTTGTCTGTTTGATGATCTCGACCAGTTGCTTTAAGAGTTCTTCTTTCATTTCGTCACCACGATGTGTAGGGTTTGTTTAGTCTCTTTGAAAGCTTCTCCAGTGTTAGCGCAGCATCGACCCGCGTCTTTGTCTCCCAAGACCATTCTTCAGGATGGTCAGATTGTACGAGTCCGGCAGCGATATCAGTCAATGCGTGTATAGCAATGCCAAGTCTGGACTCCAATTCGCTGGAGTAGTCGTGAAGTAATCGAAACTCTTCTTTCCGTTTTGCAACCCAGTTCATTTCGTCACCTCTCGGTTAAACGCCTCCACCACTACTCACCCGTACCCGGACCCGTCCCCGTGCCCGTACCCGTACCCGTACCCGGACCCGTCCCCGTACCCGTACCCGTCCCCGTGCCCGTACCCGGACCCGTCCCCGGACCCGGACCCGGACCCGTCCCAGTACCCGGACCCGTCCCCGTGCCCGTACCCGTACC
>AMWB02062521.1_pt1 | contig 36176 bp, 41 predicted proteins | sample 200311 | NCBI WGS metagenome assembly AMWB02 (sample SAMN02737377, study PRJNA173069) | bioreactor metagenome | biome: anode biofilm in microbial fuel cells | place: USA: California | collected 2010-12-16
CGCGGGTGTACTCCGGATCTGTGAGGGTCCCCCTGGCATTCTCATCAGTCGGTTCCGGTTCGTACTGACGTAAGAGTACCTCCAGTTCCTCATGGTGATCGCGGTTGGGGCATGGTGCCAGTCCATTGCGGCGGGCATTCTTGTAATCGACCTGCCACTTGCGCACCGCATGGAAAAATGGCTCGTTCCACACATCATTCAGGTTGCCGCCTTTCGCGTAAACCTCCTTGACATTGACCGGGGAGTAAGGCATGAACACGCAGGGACTGACCGCGCCGTTCCAATCAATGTAGAAATACCCTCCAGAGCCGTGACCGCCAGCGGAGAGGCAGCCGTCACAGGCAGTCCCACTGTTCCAGAAATCCGCCAGGAAGAACCGTTTCTCCCGCACGATCTGCCATGAACGCCGCCACATCCAGGCACGTTGCTGCGGGGTGACCATCAGGTCGAGCGTGTAAGACCGTCCGATCGGCATGTACTGGAAAAGCCAGGCAAAAATTGCACCCTTGTCAATGAAATAATCAATGAACTCATCTGAGAGGATCTCGTCAACGTTATGACGGGTACCGGTGATCGAAATGCCATACGGTACACCGTCCTGCCGTAAGCGGTTCATGCGTCCCACGATCAGGTCAAATACACCCGCACCCCGGCGCTCATCGGTACGCTGCTGCCAGCCTTCCACCGAGATGCACAAAATCATGTTGCCGTCTTTTGCGAGGCGTGCACTGACCTCATCAGAGATCAGAGTACCGTTGGTATAGGTCATGAAAAAAGAGTCGGCGTGCTTCTCGATCAGGTCCAGGATATCCTTCCCCTCCGAACGGTACGCAAAGGGCTCTCCGCCGCTGAAAACGAAGAATCTCGCGCCCCACAACGCTTTGGCTTCAGTAATGATCCGGTCTACAATGTGCCAATCGAGAAAACTGGGTTGTTCATTGGAATCTGCATAACAACCAACGCAGCGCAGGTTGCAGGCTTTGCTGGGACTGAGCAGGATGAAACTTGGCGCCTGGTGGCCGTATTGCCGGTTGAAGACCTCTGCCGCTGACTGGTCTCCCTGATCGAATAACAATCCCTTCACGAGCAGCTGGAGGATCGCTCGAATGGTGGCATCTGAAAGATGCCTGCCGGCTAAGGCGCGTTCAATGGATCCCATGATCGCCAGCCCGATCGCGATGCGATCATCCTCCACTCCGGGCAACAACTCAGGTCTGGAGCGGGAATCTTTTAGCCAGTTCAACATTGTTCTTTCGAGTTCGCGGGTGATGGTCTTGCGAATGACAGGGCTGGCGGTTATGCGGCTTAATTGGGGGCCTGTGGCTGTCGAGACATCCAGTAGAATTCTAGCTAATGTACGGGGTACTTTTCTTTCATCACTCATTTCTCCTCCTTTTGTAATCAACACCGTCAATTACAAATAATTACTAAAGAAAGAAAGTGAACCCATTAATATTGTAAGGTGATTATACACTGATTTCAATATGCAGCATTCACTACACAGAACCGGACAGCTGGAGAACATCAGGGTTTATTTTGGATGGGATTACACAAATAACGCAGAATACACCACAGGTTAACCGTGCTTCCTTACAGTTCGGTTTGCCCTCACAGTTCAGTCTTCAGCATACCCGCAGATCCCCAGCGCGCCGGGTCCGGTATGCAAGCCCACCACCGGTCCGGTCGAATTGATCAATAACTCCAGGGGATTGAATTCTTCCTTAATGCGCGCAGCCAGTGCTTCCGCATTTTCCAACATATTGCCGTGCAGTACTGCGATATGAAGGTTTTTATGGTCTTTCAATTCGTCGAAGAACTTCCGGTAGAGCAGATCAACCAGGGCGTTATAGGTGCGCACCAGTCCGATCGGTTCAACCAGGTTGGTAAGAATATTCAACGCCACTACCGGCTAGATCCTGAGAAGTGTGCTTGCCCACCTGGCGACCGCTCCAATGCGCCCGCCTTTCCTCAAGTACTCCAGTGTATCCAATCCGGCAAACTGTACAATCTTGCCGCGGACCTGGTTGACCCGCTCCAGAACTCCTTGCAGGTCCATCCCAGCTGAGACCGCCCGAGCCGCGGCCAGTACTTGCCAACCCAAACCGATTGACGTAACCCGCGAATCGATCACTTCAACGGGTACTTCGCAGTCAGCTGCCGCCATCTTCGCGTTGTCGATCGATCCGCTTAGCGTACTGCTCAGGACGAGTGTAATGATCGACGAAGCACCGTGTTCGATGGCATTGGCGAATGCGCTGGAAAAATCCGATTGGGTGGGTTGAGAAGATTTTGGAGGTTGACGATCAGCAGCGAGCCGCTGGTAGAATTCACCCGGTTGTATGTCGATCCGATCTCGGTACTCACGATCGCCCCAGATTAATACCTGCGGAACAACAATGATGCCGTGCTGTTCAAGCAAGTGTTGGGGAATATCACAAGTACTGTCTGTAACGATACCAATCATTCACAAATAACCTTGTGGAACAATTTTATCAGCAGCACAAAACAATAGTTGCTGCAAACCTGTACCAGGATTACCCCTCCGGCATCCAACGGAAATCGATCATTTTCCTTCCTCACGCGGCATCCAGACGATCATCAATATAGCAGCGATCAGTGCCATCAGCCCGCCAAATAGGAACGGAGCGGAAGGACCGAATCCAGCCCATTTTCCCAATCCCTGCCAGAGAACGCCCGCGATGAACGAAGCCGGAAAAGCCAGCAGACCGATCACCGCGTTGTAGGTGCCGTAGGCGGTGCCGCGCAGATGCTCAGGCACCAGGTCAGCCACCAAAGCGTTGGCTGAACCGTACGCCATGCCATAATACAAGCCGTAAACCGCGTACAACACCCAAACCTGCCAGCTGGAGCGGGCTGCAGCAAAACCCAGGTAGATCACCGCGTAAACCAGCCATCCACCCACGATCAACCTGCGCCGCCCGATGCGGTCAGAAAGCGACCCGGCAGGCGTGGAGATCAGCGCGTAGATCAGGTTAAAGATCGCCAGCATCAGCAGGATGCCCAGCACTGATACACCCAGGTTCTGCGCACGCAGTACCAAAAATGAATCTGCAGAGTTGCCCAGGGTGAAAAGGCTGACAATCACCAGGAAGATGGAGAAGGGCTTGCCCATGCTTTTTAGTGAAATGCGTGGGGCTTCCCTTTTCCCTTTTACAGCCACATCCTTTGCGCCAAAGGCCAGGGTGAGCACTGCCAAAATAGCCGGTATCAGGCTGACCAGGACGATTGTCTGAAAGGTGGCCCGTGATAACAGCAGGTCATTCTTTTGCGTCAGCCATACCACCAGTGCGGCGATGAGCAGCCCTACCATCGCGCCGGCGGTATCCATGGCACGATGAAACCCGAAAGCCAGTCCGCGGTTTTGAGCGTCGACCGAATCAGCGACCAGTGCATCACGCGGGGCGGTACGGATGCCCTTGCCCACCCGATCAGCCCAGCGCACCCCGGCCACCAGCCCCCAGGAGTTTGCGATGTAGAACAGAGGTTTAAAGACCGCGGAGATTCCATAGCCGATCACAGCGAGCCATTTTCGCCCGCCTATTCTGTCGGAGAGCCAGCCGGAGAACAATTTAAGGATGCTCGCCGTGGCTTCAGCAACACCATCAATCAGACCAATGATGCTGGTTTGCACACCCAGCACGTTGGAAAGGAAAAGCGAGAGGATGTTCAACACCATCTCGCTTGAAATATCCATGAACATGCTGGTAAAGCCTACCGCCCACACATTGCGCGGCAGGTCCCTGATGGACATTTTTTTTGTTTTGCCTGCTTCTACTTGATCCACGAACACCTTCTTTCATATGTACCAATTGCTGAGATTATCAGATGATCGAATCGTGGGGGTGTTTTTCATCCACCTTTGCCAGCGCATAGGAGCATGCTGCTCCGACCATGAATAACACCGCGCAAATCGCGATCGTCCAGCCGCTCACTCCCGATGGAATGATCGCCAGAGTAGATCCAATGACAATACCAAGGATCAGGTGATACATGAAGGTGTGTGCGCGGTCAAACAGCCATGACACCAGTTTTGCCAACAAAAAGACAATGAAGATCAAGCCAAGGGCTAACGGGATGATCACGCCCAGGTTCAATGTCTTGATTCCTGCTGCCATTGACTGGTAAAGACCGAGGTAGATCAGAAAGTTGGAGGGGCTCATACCCGGCACCACCACACCCAGCCCGATGAGGGCACCGCTAAGCAACCAGCTGCCAAATGACGGGGCAATGCTGACGTTCTGAATGGACTCCATCCAGCGCATGAGGAAGAATGTGCCCGCCGCGATGGCAACCAGCAGGACCCAATGGAAGGGCTTACGACCGTGTTTTCCTGAAGTTTTGAGCAGTGATGGGAAAGTACCGGAGATGAAACCGATGAAAAGCCAAATGAACGGGGCAGCATAATTGGTAAAGGCGTAATCCACCACTGCCGAAAACGCAACAACGCCAATGACCCCGCCGATCCCGACGGGAATGAAGTAGAGAACATTCCGTATAAATTTTTCTTTAAGATTACCCAGGAAGCGCATAAGTGGTTCGTAAATACCGAAAATTACCGCCAGCACCCCACCCGAGAGACCCGGCACAATGAATCCGATGCCGATGAACACGCCTTTCACCAGGCGGAATAACCAATCGCCAATGGAATCTTTCTTCCTGACTATGTCGTTAGCTGCCATAAAACCTCAAAATTTCACGGATGTTTGATAAACCAATCCCAAATTATATGATTGTTTTCTGAATCACGGTAGAAGCATTCTACATTATCTTGAAAAGTGGGCATTCAGTTCGACCCCAAAAAAAAGCACCTCACACGGTGTGCGTGAGGTAGATGACCATTAGATCAGGAGAGCAATACGCATTAGAGTACAGACCTGCGACATGGTGTGTCAGGCTTTGCCCTCCAAATAATTATTTTATTACCGGCCGGCCGGTTGCTCACCGGCTTGAGCACCATCGAACTAGACCGTTTCCTTTTTCTCGTTCTTCTGTTTACGTTTTTCCTTGATCGTCAGTTTCGGTTTCTTTTTCTGTTCCTTTTTACCCTTATCTTTCTTGCCAGCCTCTCCCATCTTCATATCTCCTTTCGATCATGAGTTCACGAACTCAATTAACATATCACAAAACCAGAAAAATGTGCCAAATAAAACATCATTAAGAGCATTCAGTGTTCAGCTCTTGTGATTGACAGATGATCTTTTATTGGTCTATAATTAAACCAAGTTGGGGTTCATAATTCTCGATTAAGAAAGGAAATAAAAAATGGGTCTGTTTTCAAATATTCTGGATAAGTTAGGCATCAAAGGCAAGGAAGAAAAGAATGCCGCGGCGAAGCCCGCTGTGACAATTCCAAAAACAACCAGCACTGAAATGCCAAAAACAACCGCTGTTGCCAGCCCCGTCAAGAAGGATTCACGTCCTGTGGCGGGTAAAACTGAAAAACCCGGCTTCAACCTGGATGCATTCCCCAAGGGAACGCCCAGCGTCGTTAGTAAACCGGTTGCCGTCCCCGTTGTGGACGTGGTTGCCAAGCTTGAGAAACTCTCCGCTGAAAGCGCTGAGAAACTCAACTGGAAATCCTCCATCGTTGACCTGTTGAAACTGCTCGGCATCGACAGCAGCTACGAAGCCCGCAAGGAACTTGCGGTCGAACTTGGCTGCCCGACCGAGAAGATGGCTGATTCAGCCGAAATGAATATCTGGCTGCACAAGACCGTGCTGGCCAAGATTGCCGAAAACGGCGGCAACATCCCCGCCAATATGCTCGACTGATTCTGACGCCTTCCGGGCTCGTTGAACCGAGACACCTGTCTTCGCAGCAATCACCCGGAATCCTGTATTCGATCGGGGTATAACTTCTGAGAACCCCAAAAGTTGATCGAATACCGGCAAAAAAATGAACAGCAGAACCATCCCCAGGTTCTGCTGTTTTTATTAATTATGTTAAAGTATCCTAAGATTAATTCAAAGGATGATTATGACCGCGGAAACAGATTACGTAGAAACAATAAAGAGGCAGCGTAGTGCACGTGAAGAGAAATTGCTGGCATCTTCGCTTAACTGGTTTTCACTGGTCGGTTTATTCCCGCTGCAGGATGGCGAAAATACAATCGGAAAAGGTCCCCAATTTCGCATCAACCTTTCGGCTCTCCCCGCCGGGGTGTGTGCCTCATTTCTTGTCCGGGAAAACGGTGTCTACCTCGCCACTGAGGATGCTCTCTTCCAGGTAAACGGGCAGACACCCTCAGAAACACCTCTGCGGCAGGACGTGGCTGGAGAGCCCGACCTTATTGAAGCCAGCTCCCTCGCCATGCGTGTCATCCTGCGCAATAACCAGCCTTACCTGCGTGTTTGGGACCGTGAAGCACAAGCGCTCAAAGACTTCGCGGGGCTGCATTACTTCCCGGTTGATCCAAATTACCGCATTGCAGCGGCCTATCAGCCGTTTGAAACGCCGCGGTCCATCCGGATTATGGATGCCATTGGCGGTGAGCATGAAAGCCTTTTCCCGGGGCAGGTTTGTTTCACTCTACATGGTGTGGCGTGCAGCCTGGTCGCGGAGGAGGAGGATGACGGGTTATTGTTCAATTTCACTGATCTGACCAGATCTGCCACTACTTACCCCGGTGGTCGTTACCTGTTGACGGATTATCCTCGGGAGGATGTGGTCATCCTGGATTTAAACCTTGCCAGCAACTGGCCTTGCGCTTACACGGCCTTTGCCACCTGCCCGCTGCCGCCCGTGGAAAATCACCTCAAAATACGCATAGAAGCGGGGGAAATGCGCTATCATGATTAAATACGGTCAACCATTAAGATATTAGAGAAAACGCAATGAGGCTCTTTGTAATGAAGCACAACGATTGCCGTTTTCTTAACTACCGGAACGAAGAATGACGATCCTCCGTGCGACCTTAGGTGACATTACAAAACTTGACGTAGATGCGATCGTCAACGCAGCCAATTCCACCCTGTTGGGCGGCGGCGGAGTGGATGGCGCGATCCACCGCGCCGCCGGACCCGGCCTGCTGGAAGAGTGTCGAACCCTGGGCGGGTGCAAGACCGGCGAGGCGAAGATCACCCTCGGCTACAACCTCCCCGCCAGGTTTGTCGTCCACACCGTCAGGCCAGTCTGGTATGGTGGTGACCGGGGAGAGCCCGCTTTGCTCGTCTCGTGTTACCGGAGATCGCTGGAGATTGCCGTTGCGAACGAGCTGACTTCAATTGCCTTTCCAGCAATCAGCACTGGCGCTTATGGTTACCCTTTCGAAAAGGCGGCTAACATAGCCGTGAGTACGGTGCGCCATTTCGTTCAAATCCCGTCCTCCTTGCATGAAATCATTTTTTGCAGTTTTTCTGCAGCAGATCTCAGCACTTACAAGAGAATCCTGCATTAAGTAGATAACCTTAATCTGAAAAAAATCTGTCCTTTGTCCTTGTTACCTGCCTGCTGCGCTGTTACAATAGCAACTCACGGAAACGAGTATTCATAAATGGCGAAAAAAGAAGATATCCTCGAAGAAATGAGTGTCCTCGGACACGTCAAGGAGCTGCGGAAACGACTGCTGATCTCCGTGGTTGCGCTGCTGGTGACTACCATCGCCAGCTTCGCGTTCAGCCAGCAGATAGCTGAAATCCTGGCCAGGCCAATCGGAGGGCTCTCCGTCCTCGAATCGATCGATGTCACGGAGAATGTCTCTGTGTTTATGAAGATCTCGCTCCTGACAGGCGTCATAGTGGCGCTTCCGGTCATCGTTTATGAAATACTCGCCTTTATACTGCCGGGGTTGAACCCGAACGAACGGGTGTGGATATGGGTGATGATCCCGATGGCCACACTTTTCTTCGTCGGCGGCGTTTTGTTCGCCTATTTCTTCCTGCTCCCCACCGCCCTGCCATTCCTGTTGGAGTTCATGGGGATTACCACCGCGCCGCGTCCGGCCAACTACTTCAGTTTTATTTTGAACCTGCTGTTCTGGGTCGGTGTGGCTTTTGAGTTACCGCTCATCATTTTCCTGCTCGCCAGGTTGGGGATTGTGACCGCGAAGCAACTGGTGAAACAATGGCGCATTGCCCTTATCATTATTGCAATAGCCTCCGCGATGATCACCCCAACGCCAGACCCGGTGAACATGGCATTGATGATGCTTCCGCTCACCGTCCTTTACCTGATCAGTATTCTTTTCGCAAGCATTGCCGGCAAACGCCGCAGAAAAGCCCAGGAAGCTAACGAGGCAGACGACTCTGCCAGCGGATGACCGTTGCAGAGCATGCTTATTACGTAGTAAAATAACATTAGCAAGTTAAAGGAGTAGATTATGCCATTCAAATTAGGTGTGCCCGAACTCATCATCATCCTTGTGATCGTTGTCCTCCTCTTCGGAGTCGGTAAGATCGGCAAGATCGGCGGCGAAGTTGGCGGAGCGATCCGTTCCTTCCGCAAGGGATTACAGGGCGACGAAAAAGACGAAAATAAAGACGACACCACCCCGCAGGCGTAAATAAAACCTGCTCTCCGTAATTTTATGAGAGCAATCCGTCATTTCTTAGGCAAATGGTAAATGAGAATATTTAACCTCGGCATTTCCGAGATTATCCTCATCGTGATCTTGGCGCTGATCATCCTGGGCCCGGGTAACATGGTCAAAACGGCCAGGGAGATCGGAGCCTTCATCCGCAAGGTTACCAAGTCCCCCTACTGGCAGGAGATCTGGGCGACCAAACGCGAACTGACCGAGATTCCCCGAATGTTGGCAAAAGAAGCCGACCTGGATGCCACGCTCAAAGATCTGAATAATGAAACTAGGAACATACACAGTTCCGTTGCGAGCACGATGTCTGACTTCATCAAGGAAGTGGATGAACCCTTAAAAGAAGTGGATAAAGAATTAAAAGCAGAACCTGTGATAGAGGTCACACTGCCGGTCCCTCCTCAGAAAAGCGATGTACTGACCCCTCAAGCCGATACTCCTGCACTCAAAGAAGATATGGAAAAAAGCGAACCAACAGAAACAGAATAGTAAACGGGAAGAAATCACCCTTATTAACAAATCAGGACTGTGGTTTTCACAGTCCTGATTTTTCTTGTTAGCAATATTACACTTACTTGATGGCTTCCAGTGCTGCCAGTCTGCCGGTCGTCCAGGCGCGGCTGTGACTTAAACCTGGAACAATGACCGGATAATCATTGGCGAAGAAATTACCAGCTGTGTTACCGGCTGCATATAAACCGGGGATGACCTTATGATCAGGATCAAGCACCTGGAATTTGCTGTTCACATCCAATCCGCCTAATACGACCAGCAGGGCCAGTGAGTTGTACGCTGCATAGAACGGCGCGGTATCAATAGCAGTCATCATTTCACCATTCTTGCCAAAATCTTCATCCACACCCTTCCCTGCCAGTTCGTTGTAACGTTCAATTGTCGCCTTGAGGGCGTCCGCAGGCACGCCGATCTTGGTGGCCAGTTCATCAAGCGTGTCCACCTTGATCAGCGATCCACTTTCGATCGCGCCTTCCATACCCATTGTCGTGAAATCGCTCATCATGTTCGTACGTGAAAAACTTGTACCCATTTTTGGCAGGTCATCTGCAAAAGTCGAGTCGTAAATCGTCCACGTTTTGTGTCCCGGTTGTAGCTGAGCGGAGTTGGCCATTAACGGAATGGGAACGTCTTCATTCTCGTAGCGCTTGCCTTCAATATTCACTCGTAGGAACGGATTTCCGGAGAAGGGAGCTGCACCAAGATTGTGCACCATCGGCGTGTGGGGTTCCTGTTTCTGCATCGCCGCACCGATCCACAACCCCATCTTTTGTCCATCACCAGTATTCACCGGGGGAGCGTAAACATTTGCATCCACTTGCGCAGCCCGCGGGCAGTAATACTGGATCATTTCCGGGTTATTCCCGTAATCTCCTGTGCACAGGATCACCGCCTTGGCGGCAGTGAACTTTTTGTAAGCACCTTCAGCATCCTTGGCAATCACCCCGGTAACCCGACCGGAATCATCCTTTACCAGTTGTTCTGCCGGCGTGCTGTAATAGAACTCAGCGCCAGCCTTCTTGGCTGCACCTTCGAGCATTCCAGCTAGAATATTCTGATCCATTCCACCGAACATGTGCACCGTTTTGTACTCTGGGTAGAACAGGTCAGGCACATCGTTGCCCCAACGCATGACCTCGAGACCACTTTCTTTGGCCATGTCAATGAGCTCATCCATGATCGCGCTATGGTTGACTGCCCAGGCCATCTCCTGCCCAACATCCACATTATTGTTCGCCCATTTGGTCAGTTCCGCCACGACCCTGGCTGGATCATAATCCAATCCCTCTTCAAGTTGGATTTTGCTGCGCAAGGCAGCATTGTGTCCACCGCGTGCATTGAATTTTTCAGATTTTTCCAGCAGGATGGTTTTTGCCCCGGCCTTTGCTGCAGTGTAAGCTGCCATAAGTCCGCACACACCAGCGCCTACCACAACGATGTCAGCGGAAAGGGTTTCCTTGACATCCCCTTCCTTGATCACTGCGGGTTTGGTCATGAAGGATGGACTGGATGCAGGTGATTCAGCCACGGGTGTTTCAGCTACCTTGGGCGCACATCCGGCTACACCCAGGGCCAGGCCTGCGCCGCCAGCTACCAAAGATCCTTTCAGAAAATCACGACGACTTTGGTTGGTATTGCCTTTCTTGATCATTTTATCCTCCTGTATTGATTAACTTGCACAATGACATTGCGGCTAAGAGCACGCAATGTGTAACTAACACCACCCTTTTATGCTGAGGAAAAAATATTCAGTACGAGATTATTATAGATAAAAAAAGCGGGGGAATCAATCCCCCGCTTTGGTTCAGTTACTCAGGTCTTAATCTATCGTGTCTTCCCGCGGTGCGTACTCTTCACCAATCAAGCGCTGTCCGCCATTGTCATGACACTGTGAACAGTAATCGATCTGGTCGCCGTGCGAAACGTGGCAGGTCTTGCAGGAAAGCATACCATTATGACTGTTGTGAGGGTTCCTTACCAGGAAGTCAGTAGACTGAGCCACATATTCTTTACTGATGTGACACTGCAGACAGATATCATCGCCGTAGGTCAACTTCACCAGGTCGCCATTCTCATCCACGGTGTAATCGCCAAGGACAAATTTGATGCCGCTGCGAATTTCAGCCGGAACCGGGTAATCATGGCATTCCTTACAGGCAACATTAGCCTGGTAGTGAATATTATCGAGGTCATTGCTGGAGAGGTAGGAGGTGACGTTCTTGTCCATAATATGGCAGGTTGAACAGAACTGAGGGCTGGTGTTGGAGAGGTGGATCAGGTATCCGCCGCCCGCACCGCCGACAACGACCAGGGCTGCCACAACGATGCCAATGATCGCCCAAACGCCCAGCTTCTTGTTCTTCTTTATCTTCTTAACTTCCTCAACCTGTTTTACTTCTTCAGCCGGGGTAGATTCTGTCATGATTAACTACCTTTCTCAATGTTCTAAGGTTAATTCGGTCCAGCAATTAATAAAGATGTCCTGAAACTGAAGTGACATTATATATTTCTTTCTTTCATCATGCAAGCAAAATGCGGGCAAAATGCGGGCAAAATGCGGGAAATCCTACAAATCTAAGATTAATGTAATGTCTCACGCATAATATTTTTTAAAGAATCTGTCCTCCTTACGCTTTCCGGTCAGTTCTTCGCCCTCGGAAAAGTTACATTAATCATCCTCCGATTGTATTAATACGACATTTTTTATTGTTATAATCACAATCGCCTCACCTTTCTCGCTATTTATTCGTTGATCAGGAGTTCACGTTGGAAGAGAACACCCAGAAGGAAAAATCCCCACGCCAGTTTAAACCCAATAAATTCCTCATCGGCGGTGTGTTAATGCTGGCAGCCGTTGCGTTACTCGTAATAACCAGCCTAAAGGGTAATGCCCAGTATTATCTGACCGTGGATGAACTGACCGCCGGCAAGGCAAAAGCGGGCAACAACGTACGCGTTTCCGGTGTCGTCTTGGGCGATACGATCCAATATGATGCCCGCACCCTTAACCTGACCTTCACTGTCGCTCACATACCGGGTGACAATGACGAGATCGAAACGCTCGGCGGACTGGCAAAGGTGCTGCATGAAGCCTCCATCGATCCCGATGCCAACCGAATACAGGTATCTTACAACGGCGTGAAGCCGGATCTGCTCACCAATGAAGCGCAGGCCATCATGACCGGCGCGCTGGGCGAGGACGGTGTTTTCTATGCCGAGGAATTGCTGCTCAAATGCCCATCCCGCTATGAAGATGGCGTGCCTTCGCAGGTGGCACCATGATCGGTCCGATCGGTTACGGGATGCTTGTCATCGCCCTGGTCACCTCTCTGTTGGCGGTCGTGACCTCCATCTACGGCGAGCGATCCCGCTCAACTGCCATGCTGGAAACCGCTAGGCGGGCTGCGCTGATCACATTCCCTCTATTGACCATATCTGTTATCGCGCTGCTCATCCTGCTCGTCACCGGGCATTTTGAATACGCCTACGTGTACCAGACCACCGACCTGGCAATGCCTTTCTATCTCAAGTTGGCAGCCTTGTGGGGTGGTCAGGAAGGCTCCCTGCTCTTCTGGTGCTGGCTGCTTTCCGGATTCACCTTCATCACCCTGGTCCGCAAGTGGAAATCAGAGCACGACCTGTTGCCATGGGTGATCACTATTACCAGTTTCACCGTCTTTTTTTTCCTCATCCTGGTGTTGTTCTTCGAGAATCCTTTCAACCGCTATTTCATCACCATGGACGGGCAGGTGGTCAGCTCGCTCTTTCCACCCATGATGTCGCTGCAGGCTGACCCGCCTGATGGCTCCGGACTCAATCCGCTGCTGCGTCATTTCGGGATGGTCGTGCATCCGCCCATGCTTTACCTGGGCTTCACCGGTTTTGTCATCCCTTACGCCTTCGCCATCGCCGCGCTGATCACCGGCAGAACCGACGACCGCTGGCTCAAATCCACCCGCAGGTGGTCATTGATGGCATGGCTCTTCCTCTCCCTCGGTCTCGTGCTAGGCAGCCGCTGGGCCTATGATGTGTTGGGCTGGGGTGGCTATTGGGGCTGGGACCCGGTGGAGATTTCCGCGTTGATCCCCTGGCTGACCGGAACCGCCTATTTGCACTCTTCGATCACGCAGGAAAAACGCGGGTTATTCAAGCACTGGAATATCGCGCTCATCATCCTTACCTTCTGCCTCGTCATTTTTGGTACATTCCTCACCCGTTCCGGTCTGCTTTCTTCGGTACACTCTTTCTCTGAGTCAGCTATTGGCCCGGCTTTTCTGGCATTCATCGCGGTGATGTTCGTCTTTTCGTTGGGGTTGTTGCTCTGGCGCTGGTCAGATCTCTCTTCGTCCTACCAGATCAAATCGCTCTTTTCAAAAGAATCCGCTTTCCTGATCAACAACCTGCTCTTCTTCGCCATTTTCCTGATCTGCCTGATCGGCATCCTTTTCCCCATCGTCTCTGAGCTTTTTACCGGTCAAAAAGTTACGGTGGGTCCCCCCTTCTATAAAAGCGCTACCGGTCCGCTTTTTGCCCTCCTGCTTCTCCTGATGGGAGTTGTGCCGCTTACGATGTGGGGAGCTACGACTGCCAGAAGTCTGGAAACGATCGCATGGAAACTCGCCCTGATCGCCCTGGCTGCGCCTGTCATTGCGTTGATCCTAGGTGTCACCAGGTGGATCGCCCTGCTTACCATATGGCTGATCTTCTTCGCCATCCTCGCCACCCTGTTTGACACGATTAATTCCATCCGGTTGCGCTCCAGGATCCACAAGGAAACAACCTGGAAGGCAGTTAACAACCTTGTGCGACATAACCGCCGGCGGTATGGTGGTTACCTGATCCACCTGGGTGTCGCGTTGATGGGGCTTGGCATCATCGGTATCGAGATGTTCCAGACCACCACCCAGGGTATGGTCGCTGAGGGTGAGTCGCTCAACCTGTCCGGCTACACGTTCACCTACGAAAAACTGACCGTGGCAGACACGCCGGATGGTCGTAACGTTGCCACAGCCTCCATCCTCATCAGCCGCGACGGAAAAGAGTTGGAGCGTGTGTACCCGGGCAGTGACTATTATTATGCCTCACAGCAATCCGTCACCAAACCGGGTGTGCGCAGCACATTGGGTGAAGACCTTTACATCATCTTGGTGGACTGGCTGGAGATTACTTCAGAAGGCGCGACCTTTAAAGTTTTTCGGAATCCGCTCATTAACTGGCTTTGGATTGGCTCAGCCATCCTGATGCTTGGCACGCTGGTGGCTTTGTGGCCGGGGCGTGAAGCCCGGAACGCAACACAAACTATAAAGGGAGACGCATGAAACAATTGAAATGGGTCACCCTCGCCTTGGCTGTGATCTTGATCCTTATCCCTTCTACGATTGTCGGTGCGCAGGATGAAAGCCCGATCACGGATGATGAGGTAAACGCGCTGGCTGAGGAACTGTACTGCCCGGTTTGTGAGAACGTTCCCCTCGATGTGTGCCCGACCAAAGCCTGTGCGCAATGGCGCGACCTGATCCGTGAAAAGATGGAACTCGGCTGGAGCGAAAAACAGATCAAGGAGTTTTTTGCCGAGCAATACGGCGACCAGGTGCTGGCAGTGCCACCGCGCAGGGGGTTCAACTGGCTGATCTATGTGCTCCCGCCGCTGGTTGTGCTAATCGGTATGGTGGTCGTAGCACGTGTTATCGGTAAGCCCGGCAAGATTTCCGCCGCCGCACCTCTGGTTGAGCAGAACGAAAAGCCGGCAACCCCTGAAGAGATCATCGACGAGATCGAAAAGGATCTGCGGAGGAAAGCATGACCACATCCAATTCATCGGCAACCACCGGGACAAAGAAACGCTTTCCGGTTGCCATTGCGGTGATTGCTGGGGTAGTCCTCATCGGACTCATCGTTCTCTTCGCGTTGCAGATGAAGAACGCAAAGCAGGACACGCTGGAGATTGGCAGCGAAATCCCGGATTTCACGGTGACAACCTTCAGCGGTGAAACCTACCAGAAATCGCAACTGGCCGGAAAGATCATCCTATTAAACTTCTGGTCCTCCTGGTGTGCGACCTGCGATGAGGAAGGGGCTATACTGGAAGAGGTCTGGCAGGACGTAAAAGAGTATGGAGACATTGTCTTCATCGGTGTCAATTATGTCGACACGGAGAAGGATTCACTCGCTTTCCTCGAGAAATACGGCATCACCTTCCCGAACGGACCAGATATGGGTTCGCGCATCTCGCGCATGTTCAAGGTGGAAGCTGTTCCTGAAACCTACATCATTGGCCGTGACGGCCGCCTGGCTGCCATCATGATCGGCGCCTTCCAGTCTGCGGAAGAGATCTATACCGCCCTGGATATGGCGGATTAGGAGAGGAGAACCAACATGACCCTCTATGCCCTCATTTTTATTCTCATCATCCTGGTGCTGGTCATCGTCTTCGTGACGCGCCCGCTATTCCTCACCCAACCGGAAACTGACCAACCTTTGGCGCAGGACGATAGCGCACGTAAACAGGCAGAATACGAAGTAATCTTGGATCACATCCGGGAACTGGATTTCGATTTCAACCTGGGCAAACTGACCCCCGCTGAACATGAAGAGCAGCGCAGTCAGTTCTTAAGCCAGGCCGCGGAACTGCGCCGTGAATTGCAGCCGGAAAACACACCTCCGCAAGCCTGATTCCGATAACCCTCCTGCATACCCATTATGATCAAAGCAGTCAATCTCACCAAGTCCTTCGGCAGCCGCAAGGTGTTGCGCGGTCTATCGTTGAACATTGAGCCGGGTGAGATCGTTTCGCTCATCGGCATGAACGGCGCCGGTAAGACCACCCTGGTGCGCATCCTGGCGGACCTCACCAGGGCAGATATCGGCATTATACACGCGGATAACTTCACCTCGCGCAGCGACCCCCTGGCTTACCGCCGGCAGACCGGTGTGGTGCTGCACGCGCCCATGCTTTACGGCAACCTTAGCGCACGTGAAAACCTGCGTTTTTTCAGCCGGCTCTACCAGGTGGAACAACCCGAAATCCGCATTGACCAGGTGCTGGAAACTGTGAGTCTGCTTTCCCGCGCCAACGACCTGGTGCGCACCTATTCCCGCGGCATGCAGCAGCGCTTATCCATCGCACGCGCCCTGCTCCACGATCCTGCATTCCTGTTGTTGGACGAACCCTATACCGGCCTGGACCAGGATTCTGCATTTGTACTGGAATCCCTGATGACGGACGCGGCAACCATGGGAAAAATGGTGCTGCTGGCGACACATGACCTTGATAAAGCCTGCCGCTCCAGCACGCGTATCGACCTGCTGCATCAGGGCAGGATTAGTTTTTCGTACCCGCGCACGGAACTCACTCCGCAGAGTCTGTCCAACCTCTACCGCGAGGTCACCGGCGCGCAACCGGTGAAACATCTCCAGGGAGATGCCGGATGAAGAAATTCTTCAATGCCGTCCTGGCAATCTTCTGGAAAGACCTGCTCGCGGAACGCCGCACGCGCGAAATACTGGGAACCATGCTTGTCTTCGCACTCACAGTCATCCTGGTGTTCGTGTTCGCGTTTGACCTCTCTGTTGACATGCGCAGCAAAGCCGCCCCCGGTGTGATTTGGGTGACGTTGTGTTTTGCCGGAACGATCAGTCTCAACCGTTCCATGTCTCTCGAGAAAGACCGTGAAGGATTTGACGGGCTGCTGCTCGCCCCCATCGATCGCACAGCGATCTTTTTTGGCAAAGCGCTGGTCAATTGGGTATACATGCTCATTACGGCAATCATCATTGTGCCGGTGTACGCGTTATTCAACAACGTCAACCTTTTCTCCCCGGGGTTTATTGGTGTGATCGTTTTGGGAACGCTGGGGTATATCCTCACCGGCACCCTGCTTTCCTCATTGTCGCTGCAACTGCGCGCGCGCGACATGCTGCTGCCGGTACTGCTCTTCCCTGTTTTAATACCCCTGCTCCTGTCAGCTGTGCGCGCCTCCACCATCCTGCTGCAGGGTGGTATCGAGGGCGAGCTATCCACCTGGATTATGCTGCTGGCAGGTTATGACCTGCTCTTCACCGCGGTGGGATTACTGGTATTTGATAAAATTATTGAAGAATAGAGTAAAGAAATGACTGATTCGAATAAAACCCCGCGCCTGCTCCTGCTGCTTGATATATTGGCAGGACTTGGCGTTTTGGCCGCCTTTCTGCTGGTGATGCTCTACGCCCCCATTGAATTAACCATGGGCAGGGTGCAAAAGGTTTTCTACTTCCATGTCGCCGCCAGTTGGAGCGGTATGTTGGGCTTCCTGGTAGCCACTGTTGCTGCAATCGCCTACCTGAAGACCAACGATCTACGCTGGGATACAGCCAGCCTGGCTGGGGTTGAGATCGGCATGGTATTCATCGCCCTGGGTATCATCAGTGGTTCGATATGGGCCCGCCCGGTATGGAACACCTGGTGGACATGGGATCCGCGCCTGACCACCACACTGATCATGGAATTGATCTACTCCGCCTACCTGCTGTTGCGCGGTGGTGTTGATGACCCGGTCAGGCGGGCAAAGCTTTCGGCTGTATACGCCATTGTTGGTTTTACCAGTGTGCCGTTGACCTTCATCTCCATCCGCGTGTTTCGCACGATTCACCCGGTGCTGGTAGGTTCCTCCGATCCCTCGCTTGGAACCTTCGCCATGAGCCCGCGCATGCAGGCAGTTTTTTTTGGCAGCCTGGCAGCTTTCACCCTTCTTTTCATCGCTCTTTACTGGCACCGCTACCGTTTGGGTTCTGCGCAAAGCGCGGTTATGCAAAAACGCATGGAGATTGAAGCCGGAGGTGAGCAATGACACCCGATACAACCGCATACATGATCGCCGGATTCGTCGTCATCATCGGCGGAATCCTGGTCTACGTCCTCTCCCTCTACCTGCGCCAGGCAAAAGTCAAAAAGGATGCCCAGACCCTGCATGATTATGAGCAGGATGTTTGAGTAATACTGCTCAACCTTAATGGCGGATATTTTATGACATTCTTAACCCGGATTTGTTTCGAAAAAATTACTTCGATCACATTGACCGGTTTTTAGCGCGAGTGTAAGATTATTAGTGAATATTAAAATTTGAAATATCTAACGAGGAGGATTCATGATTGGTATTGTTACTGATAGCACATGTGATATCCCAGACGAACTGATCAGGCAGTACAACATCACCATCATTCCACATTACATTATTTGGGGAAGCGACCAGTATCGCGATCGCGTGGACATGCAGCCGCTCGATTTTTATGATCGACTCGCGAAAGATCCGGTGTATCCCTCCTCATCACAGGCCAGCGTCGCGGATTTCAAGCGGGTCTTCGAGGAAGTTGCCGCGAAAGGCGCCAACGAGATTATCGCTCTTACTGTTAGCAGCGCGATGAGCGGCGCCTATCACATGGCCAGTGAAGCAGCCAAACTGGTTCAGATTCCCGTCTCGGTGGTGGATGGCAAGGGTCCCACCATGAGCCTCGGCTGGCAAGCCCTGGCCGCCGCCCGCGCGCGCGATTCCGGCATGGTCGTAAATGATATCCTGGTGATGCTCGAGGATCTTAAAAAGAAACTGGTGCAGTACGTGGCAATGGATTCATTGGAGTACCTGCAGAAAAGCGGGCGCATCGGTAACGCGGTCAAGTGGGTGGGCAGCGTGCTCAAGATTCGTCCGTTGGTCGAGATCAACCACAAGACCGGACTTGTGGAACCGGCATCTCTCTCACGCACCCACAAAGGTATTATCGATCTGCTGTACAAAAAGTTTTTTGACCATTTCACAGATGCGAAGAAACTGCACACCGCGGTAATGCACGGCAATACACTGCAAGAAGCTGAAGAAATGGCTGCGCGTATCCGCGCACAATACAATCCCGTTGAACTGCTGATCAACATGACAGGACCCGTGCTGGGCATCAGTACTGGCCCTGGTGCCATGGCGTTGTGTGGTTACGCTGAAGAATGAACAAACACCCTGATACAAAAACGGGACTGGAGATTTTCCAGTCCCGGATTCTGTTAAAGCATCCGCAGCACTTCCTCCAGGATCACCTGTTCCTCGTCGGTGGGCAGCACAAGTAATTTTGTGCTGGAATCGGCATGTTGGATGAAAGCAGGCTTATAACCTGTTGCCGCCCGGTTGAGATCTTCATCCAGGATGATGCCCAGTCGATCCGCCCCGCTGCAGACCTTTTCACGCAGTTTCCAGGAAGTCACCCCGATATCATCTGTAAAAACGATCGCGTCCGCGCCGTTAAGCAGGAAGGTATAAGAACCAAGGTAATGTTTCAACCGCCGGGCGTAGATCTCGTAAGCGATGCGACATTGATCGTCACCCGCCTCCGCGGCCTCGATGATCTCCGCCAGGTTGGAGGAGTAGCCACTCAACCCAATCAACCCGGATTTGTTGTTAAGGATGCTGCTAACTTGATCGGCAGTCATACCCTGGCGTACCAGCTCGAGCGCGACCTCAGCATCGATATCTCCGCAGCGGGTGGACATTACCAGCCCGGCCAACGGTGAAAATCCCATCGAGGTTTCAACTGAATTTCCATTGGCAAAGGCACACACGCTCGAACCACCGGTGCCCAGGTGGCACATGATCAGCTTTACCTGATCGAGTGGCTGTTCCAGCATGTCCGCAGCTCGCACACTGACATACTGGTAGGATAATCCATGAAAACCATACTTGCGCAAGCCATATCGAGTCGCAAGATCGCGCGGCAGTGCGTACTCCCTGGCTTCAACTGGCAGCGCGGCGTGAAAAGCCGTGTCAAACACAACGAATTCGGGTATTCCCGGCAACTCATCCAGGCACACCTGGATTGCGCTGAACGAGTTCGGATTATGGATCGGCGCCAGGGGCAGAACCTGCTTCAATCCGTCCAGGCTGCGCTCATCCACCCGCGTTGTCGTCTTGAACAACTCGCCCCCATGTACGAAGCGGTGCCCAAGCGCGTCGACACGGATATCATTTTCTCTCAGAATCACCAGCATTTCACGCGCAGCTGCCTGGTGGGATGGCAGCGGGCAATGGCGTTCCTGTTTGCCGCCATCCTGCACCCATTCGATCAACGCTTGCGCCTTCGTCTGTGTGGAAACGTTGCGCGCCTTTCCAGCAAAGACAACCTTTGAATTTTCTGATCCATTGGCTTGATACACCTTGAAACCGAGCGAGGAACTGCCGCAGTTGACAACCAGGATATTCACAATGCGCTCCTTGTTATTGAGTTATCGCCGTTGATTTTACATCCGGGAAGATATTTTGGCATGCGTCAATCTGCGACAAACGGATTTTCCGCGCGGTGGCGGCATCGGTCAGGTGTATTGAAGATCGAAGTGTTGCGCGTGATCGTGCAGCAGTGATTTACCTTGCGCCACAACTGCTGATTGAAAATCGTCGTGCACGCCTTCACGCTCCAGGTCCCCCTGGCTCACCGCCCTGCCAAAAGACACCGCAGGGGTAACCAGCAGCTTTCCGGGTTTGGCCAGCTGGCTGATCACCTGGCCAAACTCTGCCAGGCGATGCCGGTCGATCTGCTTGCGACGCACCCTGGTGACGGGATGATATGCCCAGTGCTCAGAAAGTATCCCAGAACCAATGGCAGGGAGGATCTTTAAACCGGGGACGTATTTATAGAAGAAGTTGAAAACAGGCAGCCAGCTATCGATCATTTTTTCCGCGCCGGGATAAAATGCCGTATCCGGGTCGCGATGACCGGAAGCAAAATAGATCATCGCGCCGCCAGAGCGCAGGTGCCGGATGATCTGGCGCATCGCGACCATGCGGCTGGTGCTGTTATCGCGTGCGGCGTAAATCAGGTGGCTGCTCGTGAGCGGCAGCAGTCGCAGGTAGGGGATCTCGGTGGCGATCAGGTTGACGTCCTTACGTCCCAACTGCGAGGCGTAAACAAGCGCGTCGTAAGCCCCGGGGTGGTTGGCCGCCACCAGCAGGGGTCCGCTTTGTGGAATTTCGTGAAGGAATCGCGTTTTTGCCGGTTTGCAGAACAGGGATAATGCCCATGCACTGGCGGTTGGGAATCCATCCTCCCTGATCAGCCGCTCAAAATTGAGTCCAACATGAGCAAAGCGCTTCGTAACCGGTTTGATCAGTTTTCCCATCAGCCAGTGGTTAAAGCGGTTCCTGGGTAAACCAGTCGCCCCTACTACTTCATCTACGAGGGATTCACTGAGTCGCTGGATTAATGGGTCTTTTTCAATATTGACTGTCATGTCATCTGCCATCCTAACCGAAACAAACTCTCAAGACTTCCATCAGGGTTTAATCGCTAAAATCAGGGTTCAATCGCTAAAATCAACTTCGCGGTTCAAACCCCGGTCTACTCTTACTCATTATAACAATAGAAATCAGTCAAGCCTCCGTGTTGATTGGATGGTCGGAGTTGAATGGTGATGTTTCCCGCGTTTATTCGCCCCTTGAATTCATCCCCTAAAATCGTTGCTCTGTGCTATAAATTGATAATTCTCAGCGGAGGTTGCCGCATGGCCAAGGTCGTTACTACAGCTGAACGCATCAGGAAGGCTAGTGCTTTGATCGAAAAGGCGCGCAATCTGCCTCTCCCTTCAGAACATGGCTGGATGGATTTGAGCTACACCGCCAATGTCAAAGATTTGATGCGGCAGGCGCGCGACCTGCTTAAGTTTGTCCAATTCATGCCCAATGTTTCGGCAGATACCAAGCAGGAAGTTGAGGCACTAATTCAAGAGATTTCGACCGCTGAAAAAGAGATCCTCCACAAATCCTGATCCTGAAGGTGAACCATGAGCGATAAATCCACCAAAAACACCACCCGATCCAAAAAAGCTCCGCCACGCAAACGCCGCGAATACTCCGATCTGAAACTGATCCTGATGGTTTTCGCGGTGATCGTTGTCGCCATCGTGGTGGGAGAGCTGGCCAAGAGGTCTCCTGCCGGGGTCGCAAACGACACACCCACTGTGGCACCTGTGGTAAAGCAATACGACGCCCCACCAGCCATGACCATCGACACGGCGAAGCAATACCTGGCTACGGTCAAAATGGAAAAAGGTGGTGAATTTGTTATTGAGCTTTACCCAGACAAAGCCCCGGCGACGGTAAACAGCTTCGTGTTCCTCGCCAGGGAAGGTTACTTCGATGGCGTCACCTTCCACCGCGTGCTGGAAGGCTTCATGGCGCAGACCGGTGACCCCTCGGGCAGCGGCACTGGCGGACCAGGATACCAGTTTGACAATGAGTACAGCGACCTGAATTTTGACAAAGAAGGCGTCGTAGCCATGGCCAACGCCGGGCTCAATACGAATGGCAGCCAATTCTTCATCACATTTGCACCGGTTCCATTAAGGAGCGATGAATATACCATTTTCGGGCAGGTGATCAGCGGCATGGACGTGGTAAAGAGCATCACCCTACGCGACCCGTTGAAAAAGCCGGATTTCACCGGCGATGCGATTTCCTCGATCACGATTACCGAACAGGATTAATGGATTTAATTTGGGGTTGCTTAACCGCCAGCCAGCCTGGCGGTGTAGCCGATCTTATTAACTTCAGCGATGATCTGATCCGTGGTGATCATCGTTTCATCGAAAAGCACCGTCATTTTTCCCTGGCGATATGAAGCATCGACCTGGCTTACTCCCGGCAGGGAATCTTCCAGTTCCTGCAAGCGCATGGCGCAATTAACGCAGTGCATGTCATCGATCTTAAAAACCTGTTGTTTCATTCTGCTTCCGCATCACAGATCAAAAATGATCTCACCAGTGTACATCCCCATGGAACAGATGAATGGAAGGATCGTGCCCGGTGATTGGGGTGGAATTTCTACTTTTTCTTCGCCGGTGGCTGAAAGAATAACCCCGTAATCCAGTTCAGGGATGAGAAACGCCCGCGAACAGGAATACACATCCTCCGTGACCAGGGTGAGTATGACTGGCGTGCCTGCCGGCGCGTGTAACCGGCGCGGACGGTATCCCTTATCCACCACGTTCAGTATTATTGAGCCATCCGCGGAGGTATTAGAAGATAGCTGCTCCTCACTGGCAAGACTGGATGCCAGGCGTGTAAGGGAGTAACGTGACCCCAACAAATTCAGCCCGGTGTCGACTGCAAGGATGCTGAGGATGATCAGTGCTATAGCAGTAATTCTCACCAGGTGCTTTTCCACCAGGGTACCCAGACGCGTGGCGAGGTAAGACAGCACAAAGAACACCGGACTGGTACCCAATGTGAACGCAAACATCAAGGCCGCTCCTGAAAGTGGATCTCCCGATGCGATGGCAGCAGCCATGATGGTTTGTGTGACCCCGCAGGGGATCAGAACGGTCAACACGCCCAGCATCACCGGTGTGAACCAGGAGGCTTCACCTCTTGCCTTGCGCCGCACAAAACGCGTGACCGCCGCCGGCGGTTCGAAAGTGAAGAAGCGAAATATGGGATGCACATTCAACATTCGCAGGGCATTGCCCAGCATAAAAATGGCAATGACGAATTGCAGCACAGCCTGTGCTGTGGGGGTAAATTGCAGCAATTGACCGAGACCGCCAAGCAGAGCCCCCAGGACCGTGTAAACCACGAGTTTGCTCATTAGAAACAACAGGATCGGCAGGGTGATCTTGTATTTTGCGCCTTTTTTTGACTTGCCGGATACCGCCAGGTCTTTTTCAATCTGGTTGGCGAGTGAACTTGCCAGTAGCCCGCCTTGCACAGCCATACAGCTCAATCCCCCCGTGGTGAACCCCGTAATAAACGCTACCAGTAAATTGGGCATGCGACTCTCCTGATATCTCTATTCCTGATATATTATATCCACATAATCGGATTTAATAATAATGATTGTTAAGGGTTGCCCGCGAAATCCGTTCTTGAATGTATAATCCAGCTCATGACCCCCAACGTATGGATCACCGGCAGTATCGTGCTGCTGACATTCATCGGCATCGCGATCGGTCGTTACCCCATCATCAAATCCAACCGCACCACCATCGCCCTGATGGGCGTGGCGCTGCTGCTGGTAACCCGCCAGGTGCAATTCAATCAGCTCCCCACCTACATCGACTTTGACACGGTCATCCTCCTCTTCAGTATGATGATCATTAACGCCAACTTGAAACTGGCCGGTTTCTTTTCGCTGGCCAGCCGCTGGCTGGTGCGCTGGTCGCGCTCATCGCGTTCCTTCCTGGCTGTTGAGATCCTGCTGGCGGGTGTCCTTTCGGCGTTTTTCCTGAATGACACGATCTGCCTGATGTTCGCCCCCTTCCTGATCAACCTGATGGACTCGATGAAGCGCAACCCTATCCCCTATCTCATCGCGCTGGCTACCGCCGCGAACGTGGGTTCCACCGCCACCCTCACCGGCAATCCGCAAAATATGATCGTCGGTATCGCGTCCGGAATTTCTTATGCGGATTTTTCCCTGGCCTTGATCCCGGTGGCGCTGCTTGGACTGGGTGTGATCTGGCTGGTGCTGGTGAAGATGTTTCCGTATGACTTCGACCGCAAACCCCTGCAGACCCTGCCTGAGCAGGATTTCGGCGCGGTGCAAAAACCGTTCCTGATCAAAACCCTGCTCATCACAGCTGGCCTGCTGGTGGCTTTCCTGGCTGGTGCGCCTATTGCGCTTTCCGCTTTCCTGGCTGCCAGCCTGCTGCTGATCACCCGCCGGCACCAACCCCAGACCGTGTTCGCGGAGTTCGACTGGAGCCTGCTAGTGTTCTTTTCCGCGCTATTTATCGTCAGCGGATCGCTGGAGACCAGCGGGGTGACAGCCCGCCTGATCAATGTGAACACCCTGGCGGACAGGATCAATATCTGGAATCTCAGCCTCATTTCAGCCGGTCTCAGCAATCTCGTATCCAATGTCCCCGCTGTACTACTGCTCAAACCGCTGGTTTCCGTGCTTGAAAATACGCACATCGGTTGGCTGACATTGGCATCCGCTTCGACGTTGGCCGGCAATCTCACCCTGCTGGGATCTGTCGCCAACCTGATCGTCGCCGAAACCGCCTCCCGCTACCGGGTTGACCTGAGTTTCTGGAAATATACCAAACCGGGCTTTGTGATCACCCTCATTACCCTGGCGAGCGACATCGCCTGGTTGTATTTGATCGCTTAAGTACCGAGCACGGCGTTTCCCAGCCCCACCATCGCGCGTACTTCCTCCGGCGTTTCCAGTTTTCCCTGCCGCGTCGTGATCTCCACCCCGCGGTCACTGAACTTCAGCACTGGCGACTCTTTCAGTTGCCAATTAAGCAGCTCATTTTCCAGTTCGTAAGTGAGCACTTTTTCAGCCGCCGCCTGGCTGGTTGCCCACACTGAATAACGGTCTCGGAAGGAGGTCCTGCCCACGAACACTTCGACCAGGTCAGTTGCCTTTTCCGCTTCAGCACCCAGCATGTGCTGTAAAGCTTTCTGTAACACCAGGCTTCCTAACCCACTCAGTTGGCCCAATTGAACATTGGGGGTCTTGGGTCCGATCATCACCAGCTCGCCAGGTAGAGTGATCCGGTCAGTGCTCCACTTGTTGGTAAATGACCAATCGGATGAGCCCGCCTCACTCGGCCGGTCTGTGCCCTCTATGAAGGATTCCAGCTTCCAACCCTCACCGCGCAGGATGAATCCTTTTCTTTGCGTCTGGTTGATTGGTTCATAATTCCAACCTGAATTCAGTGCAATTTGCTTTATGGCAGCCTCGCGCTGCTGCTTCTTCCTACCTGTGATCACAAAAATACCAATGATGACAAGTCCAGTCACAATGACCACAATGATCGATACAAGAATATCGTCCACTCTTGCCTCCCTGTTGCATGATATTGATTTCGTGTTATCTTAATAATTATACATATTCAGGTGAAGAATCCAAAAGAATGAACTACAACCAGTCAGTATGTCCCCATCCATTCACTCTCGCACTGATCCGTGGGCAGGGTCAGACCCGGCGGCAGCGTGACTTTGTGCGTTACGCGGTGAGAGCTGTGACGGAGGAACAGGGCAGGTTGCTGATGATCCACTCAACCACCGACGGGGATTACAAGTTTCCAGGTGGAGGGGTTCAACGCGGCGAAAATCAGGCCACAGCCCTTGCCCGTGAGCTTCGTGAGGAGGCCGGCAGGTCGCCAAGCAGGATCACCGCGTTGCTGGGTATCACGATCGAGCTTGATATCGCACCGGAACACAGTCGCGGCAACTTCCGGATGGTCTCTTTCTACTACTTGTGTGAACTGGATCCCGGCATCCACCCGCAATCGCTTGACCGGTATGAGAAGACACTGGGGTTCACGCCAGCCTGGGTAACGCCAAAAGAGGCCTTGGACAATAACGTGTGTCTATACCAGCGCGCTGATTCGCATGGACCTTTCTGGCTCGCCCGGGAAATCGCAGTCCTGCGTGAGTTGAGTGCAGCTGCATATCCGGTTTATCACACTAATCCCGCTTTTACAGTAAGATATCGCAGATCTATTTCGGAACAATAACCTCTGCCCGACGTCATATTTAGGTGGTATTATATTTCTCCCCTGATGGAGAAAGTTGTTACGGATGCTGAATATTAACCTGAAAAAGATCGCAAAAGAATTCCCGCGCAAGTTCTGGCTGGTGGTGGGCGTGTCATTCATTGACCATGTTGGCGGCACAATGTTGTGGCCTTTCTTTTCTTTATACATCACCCAGAAATTTGAAGTGGGTATGACGGAAGCCGGCATCGTACTGGGGTTGTTTTCCATCGCTGGATTGATCGGACAGATGATTGGCGGCGCGTTGACCGATAAATTCGGGCGCCGCAAGCTGATCATCTTCGGCCTGGTCTTCAGCGCGCTCAGCACGCTCACCCTGGGGTTCATCAATACCTTTTCAGCCCTCATTCCACTGGCAGTTGTGATCGGTCTGCTTTCAGATGTTGCCGGGCCTGCCCACAATGCCATGATCGGGGATATCCTTCCCGAGCATCAGCGCCAGGAGGGTTTCGGGATCATGCGTGTGGTCGGCAATTTGGCCTGGATCATCGGTCCAAGCCTCGGCGGTTTTATTGCCGGTCGGTCCTACCTGGCACTATTCATCATTGATGCGATCATCAGCTGCATCGTGGCGTTCCTGTTCTACCTGTTGATCAGTGAGACCAAACCAGAAGCTCTTCCGGATGCCAAACCCGAGAGCATATTCGAGACCTTCAAAGGCTATGGCTCGGTTCTAAAGGATTATGCCTTTATGGCCTTCCTGGTGGCCAGTATATTGATGGGGCTCGTTTATCAGCAGATGTACAATTCCCTCTCCGTCTACCTGCGTGACAACCACGGTATTGATCCGGGAGGATACGGCTTCCTGCTCACTACCAGTGCCATTGTCGTCATCCTTTTCCAGTTCAGCATGACCAGACTGATCAAGAACAAACCGCCCTTCAGGATGATGGCGTTCGGTACGCTGTTCTATATGTTGGGGTTCACCATGTTCGGGTTTGTTAACTTTTTCTGGCTGTTTGTTTTGGCGATTGTGATCATCACCATCGGTGAAATGATCGTTGTCCCCACCAGCCAGACGCTGGCAATGGGTTTTGCTCCTGTTGAAATGCGCGGCCGCTACATGGGCGTGTTTGGAGTCTCCTGGTCGATCCCGGCCACCATCGGCCCCGGGGCTGCCGGGGTGATCCTGGACAATCTCAACCCCAACCTGTTGTGGTACATTGGCGGTGCACTTTGCGCGGTTTCAGTGCTGTCCTTCTATTTACTTCACCTCAAACTGGGTCACCAGGCAAGATTCCAGCCCATTGAGGAAGAGACCGGAGCAGCGTAGGGTCACAAAACCGGAACTTACCCAGAAAACCCTACGAAAGAAAAACCATGCCGCAACGATCTCCCATCAACTTTCAGGATCTTTACCATGCGTTTGACGCGCCGGTCACGGCGATCGACTGCGGCTTGAAATGTGCACCGCATAATCCCGCCGGCATCCCGTACTGCTGCGACATTTGTTGCGCGGTGCCGGTGGCGTATCGACTTGAATGGCAATACCTGCAAAGACTCACGGATCTCTGGCATGTCTGGCAGGGTGACGAATGTAAATCAGAGGAATCGAACCGGTCCCAACTGCTTGAGCAAACCCCGCCGCATCTTTGCCTGCTGGCCTGCAAAGGTCCGGCGCACTGTGAACGGGAGCACCGCTCCGTCAGCTGCCGGCAGTTTCCTTTTTATCCTTACCTGACGTCCGATTACCGCTTTATCGGTCTGACCTACGATTGGGAATTCAGCAACAGGTGCTGGGTGATCAGTAACCTGTCCATGGTTACCACTGCCTTCCGGCAGGAGTTTGTGGCAACTTTTGACAGGATCTTTGAGACCTGGCTGGAGGATATGGACAGCTACATCGAGCTTTCTGGCGAAACCCGTGAACATTACCGGGCGATCCATCGCCGCATCCCCCTGTTACACCGTGACGGGAACGATTACCTGATCAGCCCTTTGAGCGAACGGCTCTACCGTACAAAGGCAGAGCTTTTTCCCCGCTTTGCTCCGTATACTGCCCCCTTATCAAACCCAGAATAATCGACCGCTGTCACCGCCGTTATTGCATTTATCGGTTTGAATGGTTATGATAGGAAATGATGAACTTGAGAGAGACTGCACGATGAAAAGACCGACCTTCATGATGGCGCTGTTGATAGTGAGCATCGCCCTTTCATCCTGTGCGTTACCGGGCAGCCGCGCCCAGGTTAAGAGTGATATTGTGCAGACGGAGGTCGCAGAACGCCTGGTGGCAACCGGTGCTGTCGGCACCTTAACTGCCATCATTCCTACAGAAACGATCACACCGTCCATCACCCCCACCCTGACCGTTACCCCAACTGCTTCATCGACCCCCAAGCCAACCCTGACCCCCACGATGGCGGGTGTATGGTTAACTGCTCAGGAAATCACTTCCTGCCGCAGCGGTCCCGACAGCACATATACTGCACTCTTCCAGATCGATGCCGGTACGCTGATTGAAGCGATGGCGTATGAACCGGTCAGTAACTATTATTATGTGCGCGACCCCCATAATTTCAGCAATTATTGCTGGGTGTGGGCCGGTCACACATCAGTACATCAGGGCAATGTTGCGCTCCTGCCCGAGTTCACCCCGCAACCTTACCCCACCTCAGCCATCCAATCAACAGGAACCCCGGCTGTGGCTGATTTTACCGTTCGCTATGAGGGTTTTATTGTCTGCAAAGAAAATTACGCGATCGTCCTCTACGTTGAGAACACCGGCAGCCTGATCTGGAAATCGGTCCGGGTGCTCCTGACAGATACAGGTGCACAGCGGAGTACATTCCACACCGCTGATCTATTCAGGGGGGTCAAATCTGACCCCTGCGTCATTGACGTGGAGAACGGACAAGCCGACCTGATGATCGGCGAAGGCTCTCTTGTCGCCTGTGTGAACTCCGGACAATTTAATTACAATCCCACCGGTCATGCGTTCACTGCCAGTGTAACCCTTTATAATAAGGATGGTCGTTACGGTACCTCGGTTACCAAGGTCATCACTTTTACTCCATAACGCAATAAGGATTAGAAAATAGAAAAGGAAGCAAAAAATGAAAAAAATAAAGTTGTTCCTCATCCTTTTTACCGTATTTGCTCTGATGCTTACTTCCTGTCAGAACATTCCAACCCAAGTTGCGCCAATCCCGGAAGACGACCTGAAGACCCTGGTTGCCGGTACGCTCACCGCGGTCGCATTCAGCGTTGGTCAGACCCAGACCATGTCTGTACCTCCCACTGAAACCCCCACAGCCACTGTGACCATACCTCCTCCCACTGAGATGCCAACCAATACCCCCACACAGGAACTGGTTACCTTGACGTTGAACGGCAATGTCAACTGCCGCAAAGGTGCATCCACATACTTCCCGGTAATCACCACATTCAGCTCCGGGTCAGTTGTGGAGGTGATTGGTGTCAATCCTGCCGGGGACTACTTCTTTGTGAAGGCTCCACAATCTGAAACCGGTGGATGTTGGATTTGGAAAGAATTATCAACCGTCACAGGCAGTGTGGCTGGTCTCCCGGTGTACACTCCAGTACCCACTCCACTGCCCACCGCCACCAACACTCCTCCACCTATGGCTGTTTTCTCGGTGAAGTTCGCCGGGCTAACCGCCTGCGGCGCCGGCCGGGCTGCGAATTTCAGCATTACCAACACGGGTACGCTGCCACTGAGATCAATTCGTATCCGCAATTTCTTGGAAGGGGTGACTGATCCCTACGTCCACAAGAGCAACAGTTTTACCCAGTGGAGTTCAGGATCAAAATACGCTTCACTTGCTGAAATCGGCAAAGGTGTCACCATGATCGTTTCGACCTGTGATCCCGGAGAATTTACAAGTGATCCCACGGGTAAGAAGATCACTGCAGAAATCTTGATATGTCCGGCGGACGATTGGAAAGGCGCTTGCACCACACAAAAACTGGAATACACCCCTCATTAGGTTGTAACCTGGCAGCATGAAACGAGCCCGGCTTAGTACCGGGCTCGTTATTGTTATTCAGAATCTCGAAATTGTGTATGATACAGGCTGGAGTAGAGACCGTTGAGTTCAAGCAGTTCTGTATGAGTTCCCCGTTCCACAATCCTGCCGCGGTCGATCACCAGGATCAGATCTGCTGCAAGGATCGTACTCAGACGGTGCGCGATGACGATGCTCGTACGTTGATGCATCACCCGCCCCAGCGCCTCCTGGATCAGGGATTCAGACTCGCTGTCCAGGCTGCTGGTAGCCTCATCCAACACCAGGATGCGCGGATCCTTGAGAATGACACGCACAATCGAAAGACGCTGTTTCTCCCCGCCGCTCAGGCGGTATCCCCGCTCTCCCACCACGGTGTCATAACCATCAGGCATTTCCCGGATGAAATCGTGGATATTTGCCGCTTTGCAGGCTTCCTCGAGTTCCTTCTGAGTGGCATCCAGCCTCGCGTAAAGCAGGTTGGTTCGGATGGTATCGTGAAATAAATAGGTTTCCTGCGTAACCATACCGATCTGCCGGGAGAGCGAATCAATTTTGACATTCCTCAGGTCTGTCCCGTCTATTTTGATGCTGCCGCTGGTCGGGTCGTACAGGCGCGGGATGAGGTAAGTGAGCGTGGTCTTTCCAGCTCCACTGGGACCGACCAGTGCGGTCAATTGGCCGGGTTTGACGTGGAAGCTGACCTCTTCGAGTGCGTTCCCGCGCGCCTGCGAGCGATGCTCTTCCTCGGGTTCGCCTCCACCTTCTGAAAGAGTGGTCGTGACGCTGTCCATGCTGCCATACCGGTGTACATCGCTGAGGAATTGTTCATCCCCGGCCTCGTAGGCAAATGTGACATTGTCGAAGCTGATCTCTCCCTTAACCACATTCAATTCCACAGCATCCGGCTTTTCTTCGATCTCAATCGGCAGATCGATCACTTCGAACACCCGTTCAAAACTAACCATTGAGGAAGCAAAGTCAACCGGAGCGTTTGCCAATCCCTGCACCGCCCCATAGAGGGAGACCAGGTAAGCGCTGAAAGCCACGATCGTTCCAATGGTAAAGACGCCGCTGATCGCGAAATAACCACCCAACCCATAAACCAGCGCGGTCCCCACTGCCACCAGCAACCCGCTGATCGCCACAAATACCGAACCGATTCGTGCACGGGTAATACCGTTATCTCTTACCTGGTTGGCGCGTTTTGTGAAACGCTCAGTCTCCATTCTCTGGCGACCAAAAAGTTTCACCAGAAATATCCCGCCGATATTGAGTGTTTCGTTCATGAGCGCGTTCATAGAGGCATTTGCCTCCAGCTGCTTGCGTACAATGTCGCGCAGTCTGACACTCAGTTTTCGCGCCACCAGCAGGAAAAGTGGTGCCACCACCAGGCTGATCAGCGTCAAACGCCATTCCAGCACAAACATCGTTACTAACACAGCGACGACCTGCGCCAGTTGTGAAAGGATGGATACGATTGTGTTGCTGATCGCGTTCTGCGCGCCGACCACATCGTTGTTAAGCCGGCTCATCAACTCTCCGACCTTGGTATTAACAAAGAAGCGTAGTGACATGCGCTGCAAATGTGAGTACAGTGCGATTCGAAGGTCGCAGATGACCCCCTCACCCACCGCCGCACTCAACCACCGCTGAACCACATGCAAACCGTTATTCAGCAGAGCCATCACCAGCAGCGCCGAGGCCAGCAATATCAACCGCCGCATATCCCCCGCCGGGATGGTCTTATCGATCATTTCGCGCATAATGAGCGGGTTTAACAGGTGCAAACCTGAAGTTGCCAAAATGATCAACAGGATGCCGGCCAAACGAGAACCATAAGGCCGGGCGTAGCGATACACCCGTTTGATCAAAGGCCAGGTCAGATTGAATTTTTCACTATCAGTGTTAGCCCAACGGCGTAAACCATGCATAATAAATCCTTGAATTTACTTTCTATGGTAGGCGAAAAAACAGGATCGGTCAAGTCGACCGATCCGCCATGTGTTCTTCATCATGACACGGATTTAATTCCTTAAATGCATTCACCCAGATCACACAAACCGTTTCCGTTCTGATCCACGTAACGCCGGCAGCGTCCAGGAAAAGCGCAGCTTTTTGAGCATCTCACCTGGCAGGCTGCCACGGCTGCCTGTGTCTCCTGCGCAGGTTCGTTTGTGGGTTCTGCAGTGGGTAAAGCGGTCATATCAGGTTCCACGCTTGCAGTTGCATCGACTGCCGTATCTGCAGCAGCAGCCGGAGTGGTTTGTGTGGCAGGTTGCGCATTAGAGACCTGAGAGGTGCTGGTTGCAGGGTTATTCGCAATACCCATCGCTGAGGCATTCCCGTCAGCGCTGGCATTGTAGATTGAGTTCTCACGCACCACGTTGATCACCGCCAACAAAGAACCCAGCCCGACCACTCCCATCAAACCCAGAAAACGCCGGCGGTCAACCGCTTCCGGGTTGACTTGAACCGGCACGCGGATCGATCCGAATCCGCGAACAGCCACGGGTTTCTTTTCAGAAGCAAAAATTTTACCGGTTAAATTGAGCACCCAACGCCAGTGAATTCCTACCTTCAAAACCAGCAGCGCCAGGGTTGCATACGAAGCGTATATGTGAATATCCAGCCAGGCAACGTAATTCATGATGTCAAGATTCAACCATGTGGAAATCGCCAGTCCGGTTTCAAGGATAACCACAAACCCGATCACAATGAGAATATCCACCAGGTAATACAAGCGGCTTCGAGCACCGGTGCCGGAGAAGAAACGCCGGGTTACCGCCACGACCCAATCCCAATGCAGCCACGTGTGGAAGATCGCAAGAAGACCAATCCCCACACCCAGCCATTCATGTCCGGCAACTCCGGTGAACTCAAGGTAAAAACAAAACAGGTAGCCGACCAGCATTAACGCGTCGATCCACCAGTTCTTTATTTGTTTATTAGGCTTCATTTCAACAATCCCTTTATTCCTTTCTACAAAGCAAAGATACTCTATGCATGTGAAGATTTAGTGAAGATTTGGTATAGAACGTGATATGAAAACCTTCCGTTATAATTGGTGGATGAATAACGTGAAACCCAAACTGGTGATCTTTGATTTTGATGGAACCCTCGCCGATACGCTGCCTTTTACGCTCAGTATCATGGACCAGTTATCCGATAAGTTCGGTACCCGGCGCATGAATAGGGAAGACCTGCCGCTGCTGCGTAGTTACAGCCCCGCGCACATCATAAAAATGTACGATATTCCATTGTGGAAGATTCCGCTGATGACCAAAGAATCGCAGCGATTATTATTCGAAAATATCGAGGAAATCAATTTGTTCCCCGGAATGGAAGGTGTCATCCGCACGATTGCCGAAAAGGGTATCACGATGGCTGTCGTTTCCTCTAACGCATTAAAAAATGTAAAAAAGGTGCTGGGGGAGGAAATTGGCCGACTGATCTCACTCTTTGAATGCCAAACCGGGTTGTTTGGAAAAGCCCCGCGGCTGCGCAAGGCATTGCGTGAAGCCGGGGCAAAACCGGAGGAAGCGCTCAGTTTCGGGGACGAGATCCGGGATATCCAGGCTGCCCGCCAGGTCGGTATCCCCTGCGCCGCGGTGACGTGGGGATTCGCTAATGGCAACGCCCTTGCCGGCTACCAGCCCAATTACCTGGTAACTGAAGTGAACCAGATCCTGGATATCATTTCCTGATCATGTCGGACTGGCTACCAGGCACCTATTTCAACCCCAGGCGTTCCCCCTTTGACAGCGTCGCGCCGAGTTCTGCCTGGCGTTTCTTTCGTGTCTCTTCCATTTTTCCACTCATCACCCAGCCCGCGTACTGATGCTGCAGGGATGGCGGCAAACTTGTATACAAAATTAGCGTCTCCAAGTCCAGCTTCTCCATCAACTCCAGCCGCCATTGCGCCATTTGCTCCTTGCGTGAGATGGCTTTTGGATCGGTTTTTTCCTTTCCCTCCTCGAACAACCGCCGACCAACCTCAGTCATCCTCCCCTCTTCGATCATACGTTTCGCCCGGGCAATGTTCAACTCTGACCAGCGGCTGCCCGGTTTACGCGGTGTGAACTTGCGCGCGTGCCTCTCATCATCGAGATGCTTGATCAGGCTGTCCACCCAGCCAAAACACAGTGCTTCCTCAACACTTTGCTCGTATCGCATACCGGGCTGGCGTTTGTTAAAAACCACCCATATCTCCGCCGCCTGGTCGTGATTCTTGATCAGCCAATCACGCCACTCATCAAGAGAACTGACTTCCAGCGTATCCATCATCACACCTTTTCCTTCCAGAGGTGATGATACAATAATTAGATAATTAATTGTAGTAGTCAGTCATAGTGAATAAGATGGAACACTCCTTGCAACCAAGGAAGGCAAGGAGAAATGCAAAATGCCAAAAAAACTGTATAGGATTGACCTAAACGATGAAGAACATGAGTCGCTATTGGAAATGACCCGGAAAGGCAAAATCAAGGCGCGACAGATGAAACGGGCGATGATTCTGCTGAAAGCCCACGAAGGACTGTCCGATCCGCAAATTATGGCGGCTCTGAACGTTAGCCGTCCGTGCGTGGAACGGATTCGCAAGCGGTTTGTACTAGGCGGCATGGAGAAAGCCTTGAACGAAGATCCACGACCTGGGCAGCGGCGTAAATTAGACGGGCGGGCCGAAGCCACCTTAATTGCCACGGCTTGCAGCCAAGTTCCAGAAGGACACGAACATTGGACCCTGCGTTTATTGGCTGGAAAGATGGTGGAGTTAGCAGTGGTGGATGCGATTTCATATGAAACCGTACGCCAGACGCTTAAAAAAACGAAATAAAGCCCTGGCAGAAGGAAATGTGGTGCATTCCGGAGGCCAGTGCGGAATATGTAGCTTGTATGGAAGATGTCCTCGATCAATACGAGCGTCCCTATGATGCCCAATATCCCCAGGTTTGTTATGATGAAGGGCAGAAACAGTTGATTGAGGAAACCCGGAAGGGATACCCAAGCAAAGCAGGCCACAAGCAACGTTATGATTATGAGTACAAGCGCAATGGCGTCCGCAATTTGAATATGCTTTATGAACCCCTGGCGGGCAAAAGGCATGTTCGCATCACAGAGCGGCATACGATGATCGATTTTGCAGAAAGCATGAAGTGGTTGGTGGATGTGCTTTATCCGGAGGCTATTCTGATTCGCATTGTTCTCGATAATCTCGGCACGCATAAACCGGCTGCTTTGTACGAAGCATTTCCACCAGAAGAAGCTCGCCGCATTCTCAAAAAACTGGAATTTCATTTCACGCCTAAACACGGCAGTTGGCTGGATATGGCAGAAATTGAATTGAGCGCCTTCAGCAGATCGTTGAAACAACACATCCCTGACCAAACCATCCTCGAAAAAGAGGTCCAAGCGATTACCAACGAACGAAACGAGATCCACGCGATCATTAACTGGCAATTCCGCACCAAGGATGCTCGGATCAAATTGCTTCACCTTTATCCATCCATTTCAGCATGACTGACTACTAGTGTTGACCGAGGCATTGATACAATACCTCGGTCAATTTTGGTCGGGGTGGGCGGACTTGAACCGCCGACCCCCGCGTCCCAAACGCGGTGCGCTGCC